>Ga0318568_10000068_pt1 | contig 36560 bp, 33 predicted proteins | sample GRESIP088b5f21_FD_203690 | JGI IMG/M metagenome (GOLD analysis project Ga0318568, IMG submission 203690) | Tropical soil microbial communities from Luquillo Experimental Forest, Puerto Rico - GRE.SIPMG.088b5f21 | ecosystem: Environmental > Terrestrial > Soil > Tropical forest > Bulk soil...
ATGGTGGCGATCTGGCGTGCCGCCATGCCCGCCATGGCGATCAGCAGCACCAGCAGCAGGCCAAAGGCCCAGGCCAGGCGTGCGCGCAGCGTCAGTCGGTCCAATCGGCCCAGGATGTGCATGGTGGCGGTGGGGTAAGAGGGATGCGATCAGCGGCGGCGTCCGCGCAGCCACTCCAGACCCAGCATCAGCGCGGTGGTGAAGATGATGAGCAGCGTGGCCACGGCGGCGATGGTGGGCGAGATGTTTTCGCGGATGCCGGTGAACATCTGGCGCGGCAGCGTGACCTGCGTGGGCCCGGCGATGAACAGCGTCACCACCACTTCGTCAAACGAGGTGGCAAAGGCAAACAGGCCGCCCGAGATCACGCCCGGGGCGATGATGGGCAGCGTCACGCGGAAGAAGGTTTCCAGCGGTCCGGCACCCAGGCTTAAGGACGCCCGCACCAGGTTGTGATTGAAGCCCTGCAGCGTGGCCAGCACGGTGGTCAGCACAAAGGGTGCGCCCAGCGCGGCGTGCACCAGGATCAGACCGGTGTAGGTGTCGGCCAGGCCGATCTTGGCGAAGAACAGGTAGGTGCTGACGCCCACGACCACGATGGGCACGACCATGGGCGAGATCAGCAGGCTCATCAGCGTGGCCTTGCCAAAGAAGTTGACGCGCGCCAGGCCCACCGCTGCCATGGTGCCCAGCACCGTGGCCAGCACCGTGGCCAGTGGGGCGACGATGAAGCTGTTGCGCGTGGCGCGGGCCCAGTCGTCGCTGGAAAACAGGTTGTCGTACCACTGCAGCGACCAGCCGGGAATGGGGTAGGCCAGGAAGGAACTGTTGGAAAACGACAGCGGAATGATCACCAGGATCGGCGCCAGCAGGAACAGCAGCACGCCAATGCACAGCGCACGCAGGGCGTACCAGCCTAGCTTGTCAAGCCACGTGGCGTAGGCGGGAAAGACGGGAAACATTGCGGACAACATGGTGGCTTACCCCAGGCTCAATTCGGACTTGACCACCTTGCGGTAGACGCCATACAGCGCCAGGGTGGTGAACAGCAGCACGGCACCCAGGGCGCAGGCCATGCCCCAGTTGACGGTGACGTTGGTGTACTGGGCGATGTAGTAGCTCAACATCTGGTCGTCGGCACCGCCCAGCAGGGCGGTTGTGACGTAGTAGCCAATACTCAGGATGAACACCAACAGACCGCCTGCGCCGACGCCGGGGTAGGTCTGCGGAACATACACCTTGAAGAAGGCGGCCAGAGGGGATGAGCCCAGCGACACGGCTGCGCGCAGGTAGGTGGGCGGCACTGACTTCATCACGCTGTACAGCGGAAGGATCATGAAGGGTAGCAGGATGTGCACCATGGCAATCACCACGCCCAGGCGGTTGAACAGCAGGGCCAGCGGCTCGTCGATGAAGCCCAGCCCCATCAGCGCGCGATTCACCAGGCCGTTGGACTGCAGCAGCACGATCCAGGCCGCCACGCGCACCAGGATCGAGGTCCAGAACGGCACCAGCACCAGGATCATGCACATATTGGCCTGGCGTGCCGTCAGGGTGGAGAGCCAGTAGGCCAGCGGGTAGCCCAGCAGCAGGGCAAAAAGTGTCACGACCGCGCTGATCTTGAAGGTGCGCAGCAGGATCTTGCCGAAGGCGGCGGCATCATCGGGCACGCGCTGAATAGCGCCCTGGGCGTCACGCTGCAGGTCCACCGAGGCCAGCAGGTAGTCGGGCGTCCAGCGTTCGCTGTTCTTGGCGATGGCTTGCCAGTAGGCAATCTCGTCCCAGCGCGGGTCCACGGTCAGCATCATGGCGTGCACCTGCGCGGCGTTCAGGCTGCTGGGGAAGGGGAGGGCACGGTAGGTGTTCATCACCAGGGAGCGCGCACCGCTGACTTCGCTGTTGAGCCGTCGCGCCAGGGCGCCGGCATCGGATTGTTCCTGGATACCGGCCAGGTCCTGGGCCACGGCCACATAGGCCGCGTCCGGGGGCAGGGACTTGCGGTCCCATTGCGCCAGCGCCGAGCCGGTGCGTCCCAGAGTGTTGGCAACCTCGGGGTTCTCCACCGCACGCAAGAGCAGCGCGGCAATGGGGACCAGGAAGATCACCACCAGGAACACCAGCAGGGGCAGCGTGAGCGAGATCGAGAACAGGCGCCGGCGGCGCTCGGCCCGTTTCAACTGGCCGGCCAGGTTGGCGGGCAATGCGCCAACCGCTGGCATGGCGGCCGTGGCGGGCAGGGCGGTCGTGGACGTCATGTTCATCTCGATCTCGTTCTCAGTCGTGCGTCAGATCACTGGGCGGCCCAGGCGGCAAAGCGCTTTTCCAACGCCTCGCCCTGGTCAGCCCAGAAGCCCACGTTGAACTGCAGTGCGGTCTTGCTGTTGGCGGCCGAGGTGGGCAGCTTGTCCAGCACGGTCTTGTCCAGCTTGGACAGGGCCTTGGTGTTGGTCGGGCCGTAGGAGATCAGCTTGGCGTACTCGCTTTGCTCGTTGGCGCTGGAGGCCATGGCGATGTACTTGAGCGCCACGTCGCGGTTCTTGCCGCCCTTGGGCATGACCCAGTAGTCCAGGTCGTAGATGCCGCCGGTCCAGGTGATGCCCAGGTTCTTGCCTTCGCGCTGTGCAGCGTCGATACGGCCGTTGTACACGGTCGTCAGCGCCACGTCACCAGCGACCAGGAACTGGGGCGGCTGTGCGCCGGCTTCCCACCACTGGATGCTGGACTTGAGCTCGCTCATCTTCTTGAAGGCGCGGTCGGCACCGTCCTTGGTGGCCAGCACCTTGTAGACGTCTTGCACGGCCACGCCGTCAGCCATCAGGGCGAATTCGAGGTTGTAGCGGGCGCCCTTACGCATGCCACGCTTGCCGGGGAACTTCTTGGTGTCCCAGAAATCGGCCCAGGTGACGGGCGGGGTCTTGATCTTGTCGGCGTTGTAGGCCATGACGGTGGACCAGATGAACACGCCGATGCCGCACTCATGCACGGCGGCGGGGGCGAAGTCGGCCTTGTTGCCGATCTTGCTGTAGTCCAGCTTCTCGAACAGGCCTTCGTCGCAACCGCGGGTCACGTCCGGGCTTTCCACTTCCACCACGTCCCAGGTCACGTTCTTGGCTTCGACCATGGCCTTGATCTTGGCCTGCTCACCGTTGTATTCCACGCTGACGATCTTGTTGCCGGTGCTCTTCTCAAAGGGCTCGACGTAGGCCTTCTTCTGGGCATTGCCATTGGCGCCGCCAAAGTTCACCACGGTGATCTGGTTTTCCGCTTGGGCGGCCAGGGACACCAGCACGGCGGCTGCGACGACGATGGGTTTGAGTTTCATGGGTTGTCTCCTAGGGGATGGTTAAAAGGAGGTTGGTGGGAATTGCATGCGGCCTAGCGGTAGACGCGCAGATGCTCGGGTGGCAAGTGCAGCCACAGGGCCTGGCCTGTTTGCGGCACTTCGATGCTGGAGAGGGGAATCTTGACCGTGGCTTCTTCCTGCTCCTGCAGGGTGCAGCGCAGGCGCAGGTGGTCGCCGAAATAGATCACGTCGTCCAGCACCGCGCGGATGCTGTTGTCGCAGGGCTTTTCGTCCACCGTGTGCACCACGATGCGCTCGGGGCGCACGCAAGCCTGGATGGTGGTGCCGGTGTGCACGGCGTTGATGTTCTGGCCGCTGAGCAGGGTGCCGCAGGGCAGGCGCACCTCGCAGTTGTCGTCGGTCGTGGTGGTGACGGTGCCCTGGAACACGGTGTTGTCGCCCACGAAGTTGGCCACGAAACGGTTCACCGGGGATTCATACAGCTCGGTCACCACGTCGATCTGCTGGATCGCTCCGTCGTTGAACACGGCCACGCGGTCGGACATCGTCAGTGCCTCGGACTGGTCGTGCGTCACATAGACAAAGGTCAGGCCTAACTGGCGGTGCAGTTCCTTCAACTCGATCTGCATGTGCTCGCGCAACTGCTTGTCCAGCGCGCCCAGCGGCTCGTCCATCAGCACCAGTTGGGGGTCGAACACCAGGGCACGCGCCAGGGCCACGCGCTGCTGCTGGCCGCCCGACATCTGCGCTGGGTAGCGGTTGCCCATGCCACCCATCTGCACCATCTCCAGGGCGCGCTTGACCTTCTTGTCGCGGTCGGCGGCCAGCACCTTGCGCACCATCAGCGGGTAGGCCACGTTCTCGGCCACCGTCATGTGCGGGAACAGGGCGTAGTTCTGGAACACCATGCCGAAATTGCGCTTGTGCGGCGGCGTGCGGGTAATCGACGTGCCGTTTAGGAAGATCTCGCCGGCGGTGGGCGACTCGAAGCCGGCCAGCATCATCAGGGTGGTGGTCTTGCCCGAACCGGAGGGCCCGAGCAGCGAGAGGAACTCGCCGGTCTGGATCTCCAGGTTCAGATCGCGCACCACCAGGGCGTTGCCGTCGTAGGTCTTCTGGACCCCGGCAAATTTCACAAGCGCATTGGTTGCCATGTCGGTTGGGCTTTTCAGGGAATTACGCCGCCTGGGCCGCGGCCAGGGAGGCTTCGATGATGGACAGGCCTTCGTCGATCAGCGCGTCGCTGGCCGTCAAGGGCACCAGGATACGCACCACGTTGCCGTAGGTACCGCAGGACAGCAGCACCAGGCCGCGCTTGATGGCCTCACTCACCAGGCGCTTGGTCAGGTCCGCGTCGGGCTGGTTCAGGTCACCTCCTCGGCACAGTTCGATGGCCACCATGGCGCCGATGCCGCGCACGTCGCCAACGGCCTTGTTGCTGGCGGCCAGCGTGTTCAGGCGGGCCATCATGCGGGCACCCACGTCGCGGCTGCGCTGCAGCAGGCTCTCCTTCTGGAACACCTCCAGCACGGCCAGCGCCGAGGCACAGGCCAGCGGGTTGCCGGCATAGGTGCCGCCCAGGCCGCCCACGCTGGCGGCATCCATGATCTCGGCCTTGCCGATGATGGCCGACAAGGGCATGCCGCCGGCCAAAGACTTGGCCATGGTGATGACGTCAGGCGCCACATCCCACTGCTCGCAGGCCAGGAAGGTGCCCGTGCGGCCGGCGCCGGTCTGCACCTCGTCGGCAATCAGCACGATGCCGTGCTGGTCGCACAGCGCGCGCAGGCGGCGGGCAAAGTCGGCCGGGGCAATGTAGAAGCCGCCTTCACCTTGCACCGGCTCCAGGATGATGGCCGCCACGCGGGACGGTTCCACGTCGTACTTGAACAGGGCCTCGATGGAGGCGATGGCGTCGTCCACGCTGACTCCGTGCTGCGGGCAGGGGAACTTGGCGTGGTACACGTCGGCCGGGAACGGGCCAAAGCCCATCTTGTAGGGAGCGACCTTGCCGGTCAGCGCCATGCCCATCAGCGTGCGGCCATGGAAGCCGCCGCCAAAGGCGATGACGCCTGGGCGCTTGGTGTAGGCGCGCGCCACCTTGACGGCGTTTTCTACCGCTTCGGCGCCGGTGGTCATGAAGAAGCTCTTCTTGGCGAAGTTGCCGGGTGCCAGGGCGTTGAGCTTTTCGGCCAGTTCCACATAGGGCTCGTAAGCCAGCACCTGGAAGCAGGTGTGGGTGAAGCGGCCCATCTGTTCCTCAATGGCCTTGACCAGTGCCGGGTGGCGGTGGCCGGTGTTCAGCACGGCGATGCCGCCGGCGAAGTCGATGTAGCGGCGGCCTTCCACGTCCCACACTTCGGCGTTTTCGGCGCGGTCGACAAAGATTTCAAAGGCCTGGCCCAGCCCGGCGGGCAGGGCGGCGCGGCGGCGGGCCATCAGGGCGGCGTTCTTGAGATTGGATTCGCGTTGCATGGTGTTTTCGATGTGGGTCGTTGCGGTTAAGGGGCACTAAGGCTACTGATGGCAACTGTAGGTGGCGGTAGGCGCGGCTACCATATACACACAGTGGTGGTTTGCGGGTGTACTGTGCAGTTGTGCGGCCCACTACATATAAACCCTAATGGGGCATATTTGGTCCCCGTTGGCTTGCTTGCAACCTGTGTTGGTGCATCGGTAGTCGTATGTTCACTTTGAATCCAGAAGGAAGCACCCCCTTGGTGCAGCAGATCGTTGACGGCTTTCGCCAGTTGGTCGACGAGGGTGCCCTGCGCGCGGGCTCCAAGGCGCCGTCCATCCGCCAGTTCGCCCATGCCCACGCGGTAAGTGTCTACACCGTGGTCGATGCATATGACCGATTGGTGGCCCAGGGGTATTTCGCTTCTCGCCCCCACCAGGGTTTCTTTGTCAAACACCGGCCCTCATCGAGCACGGTGGCCCCGGGGCAGGGGCCGGGCTTCAACTTCGACGCGGCCTGGTATTTGCGCCGTATCTTTGAGAACCGGGCCCTGCGGCTCAAGCCCGGCTGTGGCTGGCTACCCGGCGATTGGTTGTTTGCCGATGGCGTGCGCCGGGGCCTGCGCGCCCTGGCGACAGACAACGTGGACCTGGGGGGCTATGGTGAGCCCAAGGGTTACCTGCCCTTGCGCCAGTTGGTGCGCGACATCCTGGGCGAACAGGAAATTGCCGTCACCTCCGAGCGTGTCCTTTTGACCCACGGCTCCAGTCAGGCCATGGACCTGGTGGCGCGGCGTCTGGTGCACAACGGGGATGCGGTATTGGTCGACGAGCCCGGCTACCCCAACCTGTTGTTCTCGCTGCGTTTCCTGGGCGCCAAACTCGTGGGTGTGCCGCGCACGCCGGCCGGCTACGACCTGGGTGTGCTCGAGGCGCGCATTGTCCAGCACCGGCCCAAGGTGTTCTTCACCCAACCACGCCTGCACAGTCCCACCGGTTCGGTGGCGCAGCTGGCGCACCTGCACCGCGTGATGCAGCTGGCGGACAAGTACGACATCACGGTGGTGGAGAACGACATCTACGCCGACCTGGACCCCGAGCCCCGGCCGTCGCTGGCCAGCCTGGACCAGCTCAACCGCGTGGTCTACATCAGCAGTTTCTCCAAGACCATTTCGCCCAATATCCGGGTGGGCTACCTGGCGGCAGCGCCCGATTTGCTGGAGGACCTGGCCCAGCTGAAGATGATTTCCGGTCTCACGTCCTCCGAATTCACCGAGCGGCTGGCCTATGGCGCGCTGATGGACGGCCGTTGGCGCAAGCACCTCAAGGGCCTGCGCGAGCGCCTGCAACGTGCGCATGCGCAAACTGCCGCGGCCTTGCTCGAAATGGGCTTTACCCTGTTTTTGGAACCCAAGGCCGGCATGTTCCTCTGGATACGCCACCCGGACCTGCCCAATCCCACGGAGCTGGCCTACAAGGCGGGTGAGCACGACATTCTGCTAGGCCCTGGCGCGCTGTTCAACCTGGACATGGGGCCCAGCCCCTGGATGCGTTTCAACGTGGCCTTCTGTGAGGATCCGGCCCTGTTCGCCTTCCTGCGTGCCCAGCGAGAGGCCGCGATAGGCGCACGCTGAAGCTGAGGGCCGGCGATAATAGCCGGTTGTAGTGAAATCCGTACCAAGTAGCACTGACATGACCCAAGCCACCATGAATGTCGCCGACATTCGCAAAACCTTCCTCGATTTCTTTGAATCCAAGGGCCATACCGTGGTCGAAAGCAGCCCGCTGGTGCCGGGCAACGACCCCACCCTGATGTTCACCAACTCGGGCATGGTGCAGTTCAAGGACGTGTTCCTGGGCCACGACAAGCGCTCCTATGTGCGCGCCGCCTCGGTGCAGGCCTGCCTGCGTGCCGGCGGCAAGCACAACGACCTGGAAAACGTGGGCTACACCGCGCGCCACCACACCTTCTTCGAGATGCTGGGCAACTGGAGCTTCGGCGACTACTTCAAGCGCGAATCGCTGATGTGGGCCTGGGAGCTGCTGACCGAGGTCTACAGGCTGCCCAAGGAGCGCCTGCTGGCCACCGTGTATGCCGAGGACGACGAGGCGTATGCCATCTGGACCCAAGACATCGGCCTGCCGCCCGAGCGTGTGATCCGCATTGGCGACAACAAGGGTGGCCGCTACAAGAGCGACAACTTCTGGATGATGGCCGACACCGGCCCCTGCGGCCCCTGCTCGGAAATCTTCTACGACCACGGCGACCACATCCCCGGCGGGCCCCCGGGCAGCCCCGACGAAGACGGCGACCGCTTCATCGAGATCTGGAACAACGTGTTCATGCAGTTCGACATGGCCGCCGACGGCTCCGTCACCCGTCTGCCCGCGCCTTGCGTGGACACCGGCATGGGCCTGGAACGCCTGGCCGCCATCCTGCAGCACGTGCACAGCAACTACGAGATCGACCTGTTCGACAAGCTGATCAAGGCCGCCGCGCGCGAGACCCACACCAGCGATCTGTCCAACCCCTCGCTCAAGGTCATTGCTGATCACATCCGCGCAACCTCTTTCCTGGTGAGCGACGGCGTGCTGCCTGGCAATGAAGGCCGCGGTTACGTGCAGCGCCGCATCATCCGCCGCGCCATCCGCCACGGCTACAAGCTGGGCCAGAAGGCTCCGTTCTTCCACAAGCTGGTGGCCGACCTGGTTGCCGTCATGGGCGATGCCTACCCCAAGCTGGCCGCCCAGCAGCAGCGCATCACCGATGCTCTGCGCATGGAGGAGGAACGCTTCTTCGAGACGCTGGCCACCGGCATGGAAATCCTGGACGAGGCTCTGACTGGCGGTGCCAAGCAGTTGCCTGGCGATGTCGCCTTCAAGCTGCACGACACCTACGGCTTTCCTCTGGATCTGTCTGCCGATGTGTGCCGCGAACGCGGCGTGGCCGTGGACGAAGCCGGTTTCAATGCCGCCATGGAGGCGCAAAAGGCCAAGGGCCGCGCCGCCGGCAAGTTCAAGATGGACCGCGCCTTGGAATACGACGCCCACGGCAACGCCTTCGTCGGCTACGACCACTACACATTTGCTACCAATATCGTAGCGCTCTACGCAGATGGCACGAGGGTTGACGAGCTGAAAGAAGGACAGGCCGGCGTCGTGGTGCTGGACACCACGCCGTTCTACGCCGAGAGCGGCGGCCAGGTCGGCGACCAGGGCGCCATCTTCTGCGACCACGCGCTGTTCATGGTGGATGACACGCAGAAGATCAAGGCCGACGTTTACGGCCACCACGGCGAGGTCAAAACCGGCAGCATCAAGGTTGGCGACCTGGTCAACGCTCACGTGGACGCCACGCTGCGCGCCTCCACCATGCGCAACCACTCCGCCACCCACCTGATGCACAAGGCCCTGCGCGAGGTGCTGGGCGAACATGTGCAGCAAAAGGGCAGCCTGGTCACGCCCGAGCGCACCCGTTTCGACTTTGCGCACAACGCGCCGGTGACGGATGAGCAGATCCACGAGATCGAATTCCGCGTCAACGCCGAAATTTTGAAGAACGCCGCCACCGAGGCGCGCGTCATGGACATCGAGTCCGCGCAGAAGACCGGCGCCATGATGCTGTTTGGCGAGAAATACGGCGAGACCGTGCGCGTGCTGGACATCGGCACCAGCCGCGAACTGTGCGGCGGCACGCACGTGTCCCGTACCGGTGACATCGGCATCTTCAAGGTGGTGGGTGAGAGCGGCGTGGCCGCCGGCGTGCGCCGTATCGAGGCCGTCACCGGACAGAACGCGCTGGCCTACCTGCAGAACCTGGAAGACACCGTTGGCGCCGCAGCCGGCGCTCTGAAGGCACCCGTGACCGAACTCACCGACAAGCTGGGCCATGTGCTGGACCACGTCAAGGCGCTGGAGAAGGAAGTGGCCGCGCTGAAAGGCAAACTGGCCAGCGCCCAGGGCAACGACATGCTGAGCCAGGCCGTGGACATCAACGGCGTCAAGCTGCTGGTGGCCAAGCTGGACGGCGCGGATGTGAAGACCCTGCGCGAGACCATGGACAAGCTCAAAGACAAGCTCAAGACCGCCGTCATCGTGCTCGGCGTCGTCGAGGGTGACAAGGTCCAGATCGCCGCCGGCGTCACCGCCGACACCACGGCTAAGGTCAAGGCCGGTGAGCTGGTGAACTTCATCGCCGCCCAGGTCGGCGGCAAGGGCGGCGGCAAGCCCGACATGGCCATGGCCGGCGGCACCGAACCCGCCAAGCTGGCCGGCGCGCTGGACAGCGTGCAAGCCTGGGTGAGCGCCAAGCTCTAGGGTCCACCATGTCCGCCAGCCGGTTCGACACGGCCTACCGCATCGTTTTTGCGGCGGGCGCGTTGGGGACCGGTTGGTGGCTGGGAGGAGCCGGTGGAGTGATTCTTGCGGCGCCCCTGGCGGGCTGGCTGATTGCGCCGGTGCTGTACGACAGTGGGGCTTTGGGCTACCACACCACCCGCTGGCTGGCCCTGCACCACTTGCAGGGCAACTACTACGCCTACAAGGACAACCCCATCGAGGTGCTGGAGGGCGACGACGGTTTCCGCTGGCTGCGCGTGACCGACCTGCGCCGCACACTGCGCGACCTGCCCAAGGACGCCACCCTGCAGCTGATCGAGCCGGAACGCACCGAGCGCGACGAATCCGGCAAGCATCTGGCCATGCGCTCCGACGCCCTGCTGCACTGGCTGAGCAAGGCGCACACGGACGAACACATCCGCTTCAAGGTCTGGGTGGAGCGCACCGTCCACCATCCATCACGCGCCATGCGCCGCGAGCGCGAGAAAAAGGCCGTTCAAGGGCCAGTTGCGTAGCTCGGCTGTCGGGTGTGGTGCTATAAAAGTAGTAGCTTTCCACGCAGCTTCCACGAGGGCTAGAGCCCGATTCGACTAAGTATCATGCCGCCACAGGCGCTGCACCAGCGCATCGCGCTCGGCATCCGGGGCCAGGGCCGGCGCGCCGCTCTCTAGCGTGTTGCGCAGCAGGCGTTCCAGCGTCTGCAGGTGCGGGGTGACAGTGCCGAAGAACAGGGTCTGGCTGTCGCGGGCGATCAGGAGGGTGGGGAAGTTTTCCACCTCGATCGGGTCCACCAGATCGGCCTCGTCCTCGATGTCGATCCACAGGAAACGGGTCTGGGGGAACTGGGCTTGAAGCTGCTCGAAAAGCGGCTGATACTCGCGGCAGGTGCCGCACCACTGGGCGCACAGGCAGGCAACGATGAATTCTTTCATGCCGCAATGATCGCAGAACCGGATCGCCAATCCGGCGGCGAAACCGAAACCTGACCTACATCAAGAACGGCTCCCAGCAAAGGAGCACATTTCGGGATCTGGGATTGCGTTTCATCTTCAAGCGCAGACCATCCCGGGGAGACGAAAGGAATCGAACATGTTCCAGGTACGTATCCATGGGCGTGGCGGGCAGGGCGTCGTGACCGGCGCCGAAATGCTGTCCATCGCCGCATTCGAGGGCGGGCGCCACGCCCAGGCCTTTCCCAGCTTCGGGTCCGAACGCACCGGCGCGCCGGTGGTGGCCTTCTGCCGCATGGACGACAAGGAAATCCGGCTGCGCGAGCCCATCATGGAGCCCGACGCGCTGATCATCCAGGACCCGACGCTGCTGCACCAGGTCGACGTGTTCAGTGGCCTCAAGAAGGATGGCTACATCCTGATCAACACCACCAAGACCTTTGACCAGCTGGGGCTGGGCGAGTTCGTGAAATGGTTTCAGCCGGACCATCTGCTGACCGTGCCGGCCACCGAACTGGCGATGAAGCATGTGGGCCGCCCGGTGCCCAATGTGCCGCTGCTGGGGGCCTTTGCGGCGGTGGGTGGGTTGGTGTCGCTGGCGGCCGTGCACGCGGCCATTGACGAAAAATTTCATGGCAAGGTCGCGCAGGGCAACAAGGATGCCGCCAGCGAGGCCTATGCCATCGCCATGGAACAGGAAAAGCAGGCGCAGGAGGCCCACCATGCTTGAACAATGCGAAGGCTCCCACGCGGTTGCGCGTGCCGTGGCGCTGTCCCGCCCCGAAGTGATCTGCGCCTACCCGATCTCTCCGCAGACCCATATCGTCGAGGGCCTGGGCGAGATGGTGAAGAGTGGCGATCTGGCCCGTTGTGAATTCATCAACGTCGAGTCCGAATTTGCCGCGTTGAGCGTGGCGATTGGCGCGTCGGCCGCCGGGGCACGGGCCTACACTGCCACGGCCAGCCAGGGCCTGCTGTTCATGGCCGAGGCCGTGTACAACGCCTCCGGCCTGGGCCTGCCGATTGTGATGACGGTGGCCAACCGCGCCATCGGCGCGCCGATCAACATCTGGAACGACCACACCGACAGCATGTCGATGCGCGATGCCGGCTGGATCCAGATCTTTGCCGAGAGCAACCAGGAGGCGCTGGACCTGCACATCCAGGCCTTCCGCATCGCCGAGGAGCTGTCGCTGCCGGTCATGGTGTGCATGGACGGCTTCATCCTGACCCACGCCTACGAGCGCATCGACATCCCCGAGCAGGCCCAGGTGGACCGCTACCTGCCGCCGTATGAGCCGCGCCAGGTGCTGGACCCGAATGACCCGGTGACCATCGGTGCCATGGTCGGCCCCGAGGCCTTTACCGAGGTGCGCTACCTGGCCCACGCGAAGCAGCTGCAGGCCCTGGACCGCTTGCCGGAACTGGCACGCGAGTTCAAAGAAGTATTCGGCCGTGATTCAGGTGGCCTGGTCAAACCCTACCTGCTCGATGACGCCGAGACCGTCGTCATTGCGCTGGGCTCGGTGCTGGGCACGATCAAGGACACGGTGGACGATCTGCGGGCCGAGGGCGTCAAGATCGGCGTGCTGGGCATCACGTCGTTCCGTCCTTTCCCGATCGAGGCCATCCGCGCGGTGACCGGCCATGCCAAGCGCATCGTCGTCATCGAGAAGTGTTTTGCCGTGGGCATTGGCGGCATCGTCTCGCGCGATGTGCGCAGCGCCGTGCAGAGCCGCCCGCAGCCGGTGTATGCCGTGGTCGCCGGCTTGGGTGGGCGCGCCATCACCAAGGCATCCCTGCACAAGATGCTGATCAAAGCGATAGCCGACAAGCTGGAACTGCTGACCTTCCTGGATCTGGACTGGGGAATCGTCAACCGCGTGCTGGAACGCGAAAAGCAGCAACGCCGCTCCGGCCCGGTGGCCGAGGGCATTCTGCGCGACATCGGCACCGTGTCGTCCAAGATTGCGTGAGGAAATCCACCATGGAACACACCGTCGTCAAGTTCTACCAGACCGGCACCTTCACCGTGGGCAATCGCCTGCTGGAGCCGACCCAGCGCAGCGTGCAGGCCAACACTGAACGCAACAACTCGCTGAACTCCGGCCACCGTGCCTGCCAGGGCTGTGGCGAGGCGTTGGGCGCGCGCTATGCCATCGACGCCGCCATGCAGGCGACCCAGGGCCAGTTGATTGCCGCCAACGCCACCGGCTGCCTGGAGGTGTTCTCCACGCCATACCCGGAAACCTCGTGGCAGATGCCGTGGATCCACTCGCTGTTTGGCAACACCGCCGCCGTAGCCACTGGCATTGCGGCGGCAATGCGCGTCAAGGGCCGGGGTGACGTGCGCGTCGTAGCACAGGGCGGTGATGGCGGCACCACCGACATCGGCTTTGGCTGCCTGTCGGGCATGTTCGAGCGCAACGACGATGTGCTCTACATCTGCTACGACAACGAGGCCTACATGAACACCGGCGTGCAGCGCTCCAGCGCCACACCGCCGGCCGCGCGCACCGCCACCACGATGCCGGTCGGCCCCACGCCCGGCAATGTGTTCGGCCAGGGCAAGTACCTGCCGCAGATTGCGATGGCGCACGAGATTCCCTACGTGGCCACCGCCACCGTGGCGGATTTGCGCGACCTCGAATACAAGGTCACCAAGGCCATGACGCTGCGCGGCGCGCGCTACATCCACATCTTCGTGCCCTGTCCGCTGGGCTGGGGCGCGGCCTCGCACGACACCATCCGCCTGGCACGCCTGGCGCATGAGAGCGGCTTCTTCCCGGTGTTCGAGGCCGAGCGCGGCGAGGTCACCGGCTCGGCCAAGATCCGTCGCCAGGTGCCGGTGGAAGATTTCCTGCGGCCGCAGAAGCGCTTTGCGCACCTGTTTGGCAAGGAACCGGACACCGCCACCATCGCGCGCCTGCAAGCCCTGGCCGACCGCAATATCCGCCGCTACGCCCAGTTGGATGTGGCGCACTGAGACAGCAAAGGAGACCACCATGCAAAAGCCCTTTGCCATCACGCTGGACGTCGGTTCCTCACTGGTCAACCACACCGGTTCCTGGCGCAATTCGCGTCCCGTGTACTTGGACCGTCTGCCACCCTGCAACCACCAGTGCCCGGCCGGCGAGAACATCCAGGCCTGGCTGTTCCACGCCGAGTCCGGCGATTACGAACAAGCCTGGCGCACACTGGTGGAGGACAACCCGTTCCCCGCCATCATGGGCCGCGTCTGCTACCACACCTGCGAAGGTGCCTGCAACCGTGGCAAGCTGGATGCGCCGGTGGGAGTCAACTCGGTGGAGCACTTCTTGGGTGATCAGGCGATTGCCAAGGGCTGGAAGTTTGTACCGCCCGCAAAGGCCAGCGGCAAGAAGGTGCTGGTCATCGGCGCTGGGCCGTCTGGCCTGTCCGCGGCCTACCACCTGGCCCGCATGGGCCACCAGGTCACGGTGCAGGAGGCCGGCCCCTTGCCCGGCGGCATGATGCGCTTTGGCATTCCGCAGTACCGCCTGCCGCGCCCGGTGCTGGACGCCGAGGTGCAGCGCATCGTCGATCTGGGTGTGCGCATCGAATACAACCAGAAAGTCTCCAACGTGCTGGAGGCGCAGCAGCAGGGCGGCTTTGACGCGGTGTTTCTGGCGGTGGGTGCGCACATTGCCAAGCGCGCCTTCATTCCTGCCGGTGATTCGGCCAAGGTACTGGATGCCGTGTCCGTGTTGCGCTCCATGGAGGGCGAGGACAAGCCCATGCTGGGCCGCCGGGTCGTGGTCTACGGGGGAGGAAACACCGCCATCGACGTGGCCCGCACCGCCAAGCGCCTTGGGGCGACGGAAGCCATCATCGTCTACCGCCGTACCCGCGAGAAGATGCCGGCGCACGACTTCGAGGTGGAGGAAGCGTTGCAGGAGGGCGTGCTGATCAAGTGGCTGTCCACGATCAAGCAGGCCGGCGAATCGGCTATCACCGTGGAGAAGATGGCGCTGGACGACAAGGGCTTTCCGCAACCGACCGGCGAATTCGAGACGCTGGAGGCCGACTCCGTGGTGCTGGCCCTGGGCCAGGACGTGGACCTGTCGCTGATCGACGGCGTGCCTGGGCTGGTCGTGGAAGACGGCGTGGTCAAGGTCGATGCCAACATGATGACCGGCCACGCCGGCATCTTTGCCGGTGGCGACATGGTGCCGGCCGAGCGCAACGTCACGGTGGCCATCGGCCACGGCAAGAAGGCGGCACGCAACATCGATGCCTGGCTCAAGGGCGGCACCTACACGCCCGCGCCCAAGCACGAGTTGGCCAGCTTCGACAAGCTCAACACCTGGTACTACAGCGATGCCCCCAAGACCGTGCGGCCGATGCTGGACATCATCCGCCGCCAAAGCACGTTTGAGGAAGTGCAGGGCGGCTTGGACGAAAGCAACGCGCTGTTCGAGGCGCGACGCTGCCTGTCCTGCGGCAACTGCTTCGAGTGCGACAACTGCTACGGCGTGTGCCCGGACAACGCGGTCACCAAGCACGGCCCCGGCAAGGGCTTTGATTTCAAGTACGACTACTGCAAGGGTTGCGGTGTCTGCGTGGCTGAATGCCCCTGTGGCGCCATCGCCATGGTGCCGGAGGATATTTGAGTCATCCAACTTGCGCATAATCAAGGTTTTGCGTTGGAGTTTGCATGCCTTCCTCACCCATTCGCCGTATCGCCATCTGCACTGGCGGCGGTGACGCGCCGGGCCTGAATGCGGTGATCCGCTCGGTGGTGATCGCCGCCATCAACCGGGGCTGGGAGTGCTACGGCATCCGCGACGGCTTCAACGGCATCCTGTTTCCCGAGCGCTATGTGGAGGGCGGCGTGATCCGCCTCACGCGCGACAAGGTGCGCGGCATTGGCCACCTGGGCGGCACCATCCTGGGCACGACCAACAAGGGCAACCCGCTGCACTTTCCCACCCGCATGCCCGACGGCACGACGCGCGAGGTGGACCGCTCCGATGAAATCCTGCAGTACTTTGCGCTGAAGGAAATCGATGCGCTGGTGTCGGTCGGTGGCGACGGCTCGCTGACCATTGCCGATGCCCTGCACAAGAAGGGCCTGCGCGTGGTGGGTGTGCCCAAGACCATCGACAACGACCTCGACAAGACCATGACCACCTTCGGTTTCGACACTGCGGTGGCCTTTGCCACCGAGTGCCTGGACCGCCTGCACAGCACCGCCGAGAGCCACCAGCGCGTGATGGTGGTGGAGGTGATGGGGCGCTATGCCGGTTGGATCGCGCTGCACAGCGGCATTGCCGGCAATGCGCATGCCATCCTGATGCCGGAAATCCCGTTTGACCTGGACCGCGTGGCCGACCTGATTCACGCCCGTGACGCCGAAGGCCACCTCTACTCCGTGGTGGTGGTGGCCGAGGGTGCGGCCCCGCGCGACGGCCATACCGAGCTACAGGCCCCGGCCGAGATCGGCCACGCCGAGCGCCTGGGTGGCATGGGCGAGCGCGTGGCCAAGGCCCTGGCCGACCGTACCGGCAAAGACACCCGTGTGGTGGTACTGGGCCATTTGCTGCGGGGCGGCACGCCGACCGCATTTGACCGTCTGGCCGCCATGCGATTTGGCGCGGCAGCCGCCCGAGCCCTGGATGAGGGGTTGTCGGGCGTGATGGTATCCCTGGCCTTCCCGAATGTGAACTACATCGCACTGGAAGAGGTGGCCGGCCGCATGAAGGCCGTTCCACTGGACAGCGACACCCTGCAAACCGCGCGCGACCTGGGCATCTGCCTGGGTGATTGAAGAACCCTTTTGGAGAAGAAGAACCATGAAAGACCTTTCCCCCGCCGAACAAGCGCTGCGCGAAGCAGCCCGTGAATACCACCGCACCCCCACACGCGGCAAGATTTCCGTCACCCCCACCAAGCCGCTGTCCAACCAGCGTGACCTGTCGCTGGCCTATTCGCCCGGCGTGGCCTATCCCTGCCTGGACATCCAGGCCGACCCGTCGCTGGCGGCGGATTTCACCTCGCGCGGCAATCTGGTCGGTGTCATCACCAATGGCACGGCCGTGCTGGGCCTGGGCAACATCGGCCCGCTGGCCGGCAAGCCGGTGATGGAGGGCAAAGGCTGCCTGTTCAAGAAGTTTGCCGGCGTGGACGTGTTCGACATTGAGCTAGCCGAGAACGACCCGGACAAGCTGGTCGAGATCATCGCCGCGATGGAGCCCACGCTGGGCGGCATCAACCTGGAAGACATCAAGGCGCCCGAGTGCTTCTACATCGAGAAGAAGCTCAGCGACCGCATGAACATCCCGGTCTTCCACGACGACCAACACGGCACGGCCATCATCTCCAGCGCCGCGCTGCTCAACGGCCTGGAGCTGGTGGGCAAGCGCATTGAGGACGTCAAGGTGGCGGTCTCGGGCGCGGGCGCCGCAGCCCTGGCCTGCCTGGGCGTGATGGTGGGCCTGGGCGTGCGTGTGGAGAACGTGTTCACCTGCGATTCCAAGGGCGTGATCTATGAAGGCCGCCCCGGCGGTTACGACGAATCCAAGGCCCGCTTTGCGCAGAAGACCGATGCCCGCACCCTGGCGGACATCGTCAAGGGCGCCGACGTGTTCCTGGGCTGCTCCACCGCTGGCGTGCTGACGCAGGACATGGTCAAGACCATGGCCGACAAGCCCATCATCCTGGCCCTGGCCAACCCGGAACCCGAAATCCGCCCCGAACTGGCCAAGGCCGTACGCCCGGACTGCATCATCGCCACCGGCCGCTCGGACTACCCCAACCAAGTCAACAACGTCCTGTGCTTCCCCTACATCTTCCGCGGTGCGCTGGACTGCGGCGCCACCAAGATCACCGAGGCCATGAAGCTGGCCTGCGTGCGCCAGATCGCCGACCTGGCCAAGGCCGACATCAGCGAAGAAGTGGCCAACGCCTACGCCGGCAAGGAACTGGTGTTTGGCTCGGACTACCTGATCCCCACGCCGTTTGACTCGCGCCTGATCCTGCGCATTGCTCCGGCCGTGGCCCAGGCGGCTGCGGACTCTGGCGTGGCAGCCCGCCCGATCCAGGACATGGAGGCGTATCGCCAGCAACTTACCCGTTTCGTCTACCAGACCGGCATGTTCATGCGCCCGGTGTTCAGTGCCGCCAAGGCGATCCAGCCGGCCGCCAAGCGCATCGCCTATGCCGAGGGCGAGGACGAACGCGTGCTGCGCGCCGCGCAGGTGGCGGTGGACGAGGGGCTGGCACACCCCATTCTGATTGGCCGCCCTGCGGTCATCCAGGCACGCCTGGCCAAGGCCGGCCTGCGCATCCAGATCGGGCGTGAGGTGGACTGCGTGAACCCCGAGGACGACCCGCGTTTCCGCCAGTATTGGGAGCTGTACCACAAGCTCATGGGCCGCCACGGCGTGACGCCGGAAGCCGCCAAGGCCGCCGTGCGCCGCTCCAACACCACCATCGCCGCGCTGTCGGTCAAGCTGGGCCACGCCGACGCCATGCTGTGCGGCATGGTGGGGCGCTTTGACACCCACCTGCAGCACCTGCGCGACATCATCGGCCTCAAGGCCGGCGCCCCCGGCATGGCCGCCATGAATGCGCTGATGCTGGAGAAATACGCGCTGTTCATTGCTGACACCTATGTCAACGAGGACCCGACCGCCGAGCAACTGGCCAGCATCGCCCTGATGGCCGCGCAAGAAGTCAGCCGCTTTGGCGTGCCGCCCAAGGTGGCCTTCCTGTCGCACTCCAACTTCGGCTCGTCGGACCGCCCCTCGGCCCGCAAGATGCGCCTGGCGCGCGAACTGTTCACCAAGATGGCGCCCGACATTGAGTGCGATGGCGAACTGCAAGGCGACGCCGCCCTGTCCGAAACCGTGCGCCGCGCCGCCTTGCCCGAGACCACCTTGCACGGCGAAGCCAACCTGCTGATCTGCCCGAACCTGGACTCGGCCAACATCCTGTTCAACGTGATGAAGATGACGGCCGGCCATGGCGTCACCGTGGGGCCGATCCTGCTGGGCGCTGCGGCTTCTGCGCACATCCTCACGCCCTCGGCCACGGTGCGGCGGGTCGTCAATATGACGGCGTTGGCGGTGGCCAATGCAGCGGCGTTTGCTTAAGCGTCGCGATTGAGGAAGGGGCGTGGGGCATAGCCTTGGGGCAAACGCCCGCGCCTCATGCTGCCACGCGCCTAGAAGTCGGCGTGGGTCATCGCATCAGACTATGTGGAAGCGGGGCTGCTGGCATGGGACGGCTCTTTTGCAGCGAAAGCAGTCATCCGAAAAATCACCCGTTCGGGGGATGTTCAATCTGGGGACCGGTAGTGACAATGCAGCGTAGGTCGACTCCCAAAAATTCACTTGATTGGGAAGAATCCGTTTCCACTCATTGATTGCCACGTTGCAGCCGAAGCTGACTTATGGCAACACCTCTAAAGTCGGAACCGCTTATTCCATGCAAACCAGAAAGTTTTTTGCCCACCTTTGGCGCATCAACGCCGTCATCATCTTGCTTGTTGGATTGATGGCTGGCGTAGTCCTCAGCATTACTGGCTACATGCTGCTCAGGGATTCGATGCGAACACGGCATGTCGACAATGTAGCCAATACAGCGCTTGGTGACGTTCTAGAGTCTGCTGCAGAACTGGGCTCATTTGATTCAATTCAGGGTAGTACGGTGATTCGCGCACCGCTCACCGTCCGCCAAACTTACTCCATTGGCTCGGGCTCTAAAGAAGCGGGCTCAATACGCAACTACCTTTACGTCGAGCCAACGAAGCACACCGCACATTGGCTTCGTTCTTCAATGGATGGCGTCATCCTCAGTTCTGTCGCACTTCCTTCCCCCGCATACGGAGAGAATAAAAAAGATGTCGTTGCCTATGTCCACGTCATTGTTGACAAAGACTCCAACGGCGACAACCGACTCACAGAGTCAGATACAAAGCAAATCGCCATCTCGGCCCCAAATGGAAAGAACTATCGTGTTCTCATACCCAAGGCAGACCGGCTAAATGAAGCCACAATCCTCGACTCGGGCCGACTGTTAATTTTGTATTCTTTGGGCAGCAAACTGGCCGCGGTCGAGCTAAACCCCGTAGACCCTTCGTCATCTGTTACTGAGTATGTATTGCCCACAACCCTCAAGTAACAATCAACCTTCTAATCCTACGCAATAGGTGTTCAATGCCGGACTCCTGTGCAGCGTTAGCCGTCATTGCAAGACCAATTCCAATTTACTACTATGGCTGCACTGCGATTACATTCACGGCGGGAATTCCTTTCGCTTTTTGCAGCACTTGCAGCACTTGCGGCATGCGGACCAACATTAGCTCAGGTAACCCGTGCAAATGAGCAGGAAGCTATTGCCGCATTTTTCAATTCGGTCGCCGGGGAGGTCTCCACTGGTAAGTCTTTCGTATTTGCACCATCAACTGCGACTGCCAACGAAGTTTTCATTGGCGATGACAGACGTTATGAAAGACTAAAGAAAGAGCTCCCAGAGGCAAGCGACGCGGTGATTGCTGACTTCTTACAACTGCTCGATTCCCCTTTGCCGCTTGAACTCCCACACAGACTCTTTCGGAAGGAAATTAGGTGGTCAATCGCCAAAGAATCGGATTTGAAGCAAGTTTTTGGCAGTAATTCGATAAGTGAAGGTTGGAAGACTTTCTATCGAAAATATCCAACGGCGACAGGTCTCACACGCCTCTCACGCGTCGGACTTGACGACGAATCCAAGCAGGCGCTTTTCTTCTTTTCAATGACACCGGAAGGCTTAGGTGGCTCAGGACATTTCATCCTCATGCATAGGCGATTTGGAGTTTGGCGTCAGCTTTCGACGAGCATGGCGTGGGTAAGCTAACTACAGCGTTGAGAGTCGGAATGAGAACGCTTGCCGAAATAGCATTCGGAATCGCTAGGCTGATCTCTAAGCGTGGAATGCAGCGGAAGCGGTCTGTCAAATCGAGTGTTCATTCGATGCGACAAAATTCAACTACGTTAAACACCATGGGAAACTTGGTCCGATTCTTCATTGCTATCCGTCATGAACGAAGCGCCTGAGCAGACTCAAGTTGAACAACCCGCCGACCCCTCACTGCCTCGGTTGGTGCAGGTACTGGCTGGTTTCGCACTTGGGGGAATCGTTCTACTCTGCTTAGCAGGCTCCCTCATGATGGTGTTTTTGCCGAATGAAAAGGCCCCAATTGCAGCGCCTATCGGTGGACTCATCATGTCGCTGGTCGGCTTCTGGGGCTTCGTCAAATGCGTTCGCCTCATTGCCGGTAAGAAGACGCACGGAGGTCTTATCACGCCGAGTGGCTTGCGCCTATTGGGCTGGTTTTTCCTCCTACTGCCAATCGGCGGTTTGTTCACGGGGTACTTTGTCACTCATACGGAACGTGCCCTTATTCAGACAGCGGCTTATTTTGGAATCTTTGTCGGTCTTAGGGCACTTGCATCGCGTCGAGAAAGCAATGACGCATAACTGGTTGCTCGTCTCGGACACGCAGCGGCAAAATGCCGCTTCTCGGCACGAGCTGCGTGCCGGACCGCTTCGACGTTAGAGCTCATGGAAGTGCCCGAACTCCGCGACCAAATCATCAAAGCGTTCGCTTGCGTGCCGAAACCGGTGCAAGCGGACATCGCACCGCATCGATGCATGGAATGTGACGAACTTGCGGAGGAACTTGCTCCCTTCGACGCATCACAGATGCCCGATGCAATTTTTCGTCGCCACGTTTGGGATATGCCGCTCCTCTCAGCCGAGGCGAAGCACTACTACTTGCCTGCCTGGTTGCTCCGCTGCCTTGAGGTTGAAGAGCCTTGGCTACCCGACGAAGCTAGCGCAGTGATCTATGCCTTGGAGAATGACCACCGCTGGGACCCTAGTCCACCGTACACTCAACAGCAGTGGTGTGTTCTCGATCTGTGGCTGGAACACATTGCACAGTTCGCTGATTCCATCGATTTGGAGCACTTTGAGAAGGCACGGGAAAGGGTGGAGCATGAGCTCTGACATGGCAATAAACACGAGCAACCTATCTGCCGGTTGTTGCCGGCCTAGTGTCCGCCGGTCATTTCTACGTTACGTCCCTAACTAGTGACTGCTTTAGAGCGATGGCTAAGCAGCGAAAGCGGACTTCCAGTCTCAACTTCTAGCATGAGTCGTAGCTGGAAAATCTACCAAGCATTTCTATAAGGCCGCATCAATGAGTGAACTGGGGACCCTAGACATAAATGGCAAAGCCGTGAAGGTTGGCTCTGTTGTCCGTTTGCTCGCGGTAGATGATTCGGCGCTTGGCGACTCAGATAACCAAACACGCGAACGCGTTCTTTCAATGGTCGACCTATGCTTGACGGTTTACGAGGTGGATGCCTACGGCAGAGCATGGGTTGAGAAATGGTGGTTCGAAGGCGAAGGGAATTCGACTTCACATTCCTTGGCCCTGGAGCCTAGTCATATGGAAGTCGAGTGAGCAGCGAAAGCGGACAAAAGTATTCTTAAATCAACATGAAGTCTCAACGGTCTGCAGCCATAGTTTTGGGAGCCCTGCTTTTCGCTGTGCACGTGCATGCAGGCTGTCGATTGCCTACGCCCGACGGAGGAGCACCAGATGGAAGTGAAAACTACTCACCGTCCAAGGAGAACATTTTTGGAGACATTGAGCGAGTTGAGTTGCCGAATGTCTTCGTTAGAAATGGCAAGAAAAAGCAGCTTGAACAAATCTCTGTCTCCAAAATAGGCGCCGTCTACAGCGTTTACGGTGGTGATGAAGCAGTTGACGCACTTAAACCGGGGCTACAAGTCTGGATATGGTTTGAGGGTTGTAAACGGCCAAAAGATGGCCCCGCCTTCGCGGCCTACTTCCAATTTTTCTCTACAGACCCAAACGAAAGGGCAAAGCTAAATCGGAATGGGAAAATAGTCTCGGTTCCGTCGAGCTAAACGGCTGCTCTGGAGCGCCAAAGAAGTCGGCTTTCTGCATGCCACTGCCCCCGCATTTGTGGGATGACTACGGTGTTGTTGTTGGTCAGAATTGCAGCGATAGCGGTCGTCGGTCAGGTTCGTCCAACTTGTAGGATGTGACTTTTTGAAAGGGTCAATGTGAGACAGCGTCCTAGGCCTTTATCAATTGTTAAATTGCTGTTATCGCATCCAGGCTCAAGTTCTATCATGAAGCTGTCAAACGGTGAGCAGGAATTTGTCTATCTGGGTGAAATTCCGAACATGCCCGAACACTGTGTGGTGTCTTCGATGAAGAGCGGAAAAGTACTTGCAGGCCTACATTCCGACAACTTTGAAGAGCTATCGGACGATGATATATAGGTACCCCGGATTTCGATGCGCCGCCGGAATGCCGCGAAAGCGGACTTGCAATGACGGGGTCCAGTTAAGGCACGTTGAAACCTGTTCAGTTCCAAATGAACAATCAAAAACCACTTTCTAGAGAGCAACTTTCTGCAGTCTCTGCGCTTCCAGGCCCAGAACGGTTTGCGCATTTTGTAAAGAAAATTGCGGATAGTGAATTGGTTTGGGGTTTGCGGGATAAGGATGGTTGGGTGAGTGTTTGCGATGATGACGGCAACAATGGCATCCCGTTCTGGCCGCACTCAGAATATGCAAATGCCTGTGCCAGAGATGAATGGAGTGGCTACGAATCAAGTGCAGTCGAAGTGCATGAGTTCGTTGACACATGGCTCCCAAATTTGTTGCAACAAGGAGTGTCAGTCGCAGTTTTTCCGACGACAAGTATGAAGGGCGTTTTTGTCAATCCGCTGCAACTAAGGACAGCCATTAAGGATGAGCTAAAGCTCTATGAGTAATGTTCATTCGTCTGTACTGCAGCGCAAGCGGGCATTCAGAGACAGCACTCAAATGACGGTATATCGCGGTATTCTTTTTGAATGACAATCCCGATGCCATGAATCACTACAAGCCACCGGAGAACTACGAACGCCTGTCTGGTGTTGGTGTTTCAGACCGGTCGGAGGTTGCACGATTGGCAAAGGGTAGCCCGAGTCAGGCACTGGTTATCGCACGCTCAATTCAACACCCATGGTATCGATGTCAAGCATTGGCCTACATCGTTGAAGCCAACCCCTCTCACGCCAATGCGGAAGTCATTTTGGATGAAGCGCTAATGGCCGCGTACAGCCAACCTGAACCCAACCGCGTTGCTTCAGTGGCAATGTGGCCACTGACGCAACTCATCCAGGTCAATCTTCTTAGCGCGCGCAAACACACAGGCAAATTGCTAGAGGTCATTTCCAATGAGCCTCATGGGCTGAGAAGATTGGGAGGGCTCTATGCAATTCTCTGGGCTGTTGCGTCAGTTCAGAAGCTTCGCAATGCTGCATTGCAACCCTTCCTCGAAACAGCGAAAGTCAGTTTCGGTTGGCGCTCAGAGCGCATCATTGATTGCGCAATACTGGCGATTGCTCCCTATGACCGAGATTCGTCAGTTTTGCTTCTCAACTCGCGTCCGGCTACTCGCTTTAACAAACGCAGTCGAGCGCTATTGGGCGTGACCCCTGATAGCGTCGAACAGCTTCGTCCCGTGCGAAGCAATGCTGAATGACTTCCTGCATCTTATGGACGCTGCAGGTTTGCAGCGAAAGCGGACTTGCGGCAGTATCCCCCAATCGAGTGATACTTGAGCTATGACAACGTCACATGAAGTCTTTGTAGCACTACTTAATGAAGGGACCCCAGTTTGGCGTCCAGTTCCGGCGAAACACATAGCAGTTGACATTTACCTACTGCAAGGAAATGTTCCGGATGGGGAGTCCTGGCAGTTTTTGCCAAATACCCAAGTCCGGTGCAAAACGCATCATTTCACGGATGGTGAGAACGGATTGGTTGCGATTGGCCATCGATGTTTGATTTCGACTCAGTCTTCCATGACCAAATCTCCAGCCCGTCACCGCCGCAGGTTTGCAGCGAAAGGAGTCATCCGAGGCCTAGGCAAAAAAGGCGCAAAGACTTACCTCCAGCTTTATGCGCTATCGTCGCGGACTGCATTTTTCATCTAGAGGCCCCACATTGACTCTTAGGCGCGTTGCCCTTGCTATTGTTGGCTGCATCATCGCGGGTGGACTATTTCTGCTGACCTCTCAAGCGCCTGCTCCCGTTGATGCTGTATTCGGGCAGGTTCTCTCCGACGTCTCGGTCTCCTCTCCCGCAGACCCACCCGCTAACTTCTCGGTTGAAATGCGCACGCACATGGAAACGGATGCGCTCCATGTCGAGAAGTTGGAGTTTTTTTACTCACTAGGGCAAGTACAGGTTCCAACCATGACCAAGAGCGAGGATGGCACGGTGAATGTTCACGTTTGGGTTGCGCGGCCTCGTGTACAACTATTTAGCTCCAAATGCGAGTTTGTCCGCACGCTTCAGTTCTCCATACCAAAGTCCGCGCTCAACACGGCTAAGAGGTTGGTCCTGGTGAACCATGACACGGGATTGATGCAAGTCCTCGCCGAGACCGACAGACTTGGCCGCTTGTTACGGGAACCAGATAGGCCCACACCTCCCTCCATGCCACGGGTCAACTCTGCCGCAGTCGCAAGTGGGTGTGGAGGCTAACCGTAACCGCCTACCGGTTTGTCCGCTTTTGAGCGAGGTAAAAGACCGCTAACAGCCTGACCCCGTCCTAGCCCCCCATCAACTCAACCAGCACATCCGCCGCCCGTTCACACTGCTCCCGGTTCACGTCCAGATGCGTGACAGCCCGGATGGTGCGCGGGCCAAAGGCGTTCACCAGCACCCCGCGCGCCCTTGCGCGTGCAGTCAACTCGGGGGCATCCATGGAAATCGCCGGTGGCAGTCGGAAGACGACGATGTTCGTCTGAACCGTCTTCAAGTCCAACTCCACGGGTGTGCCCGCGCATAGTCTTTCGGCGAATGCGTAGGCATTGGCATGGTCTTCAGGCAGGCGGTCCATGTGGTGATCCAGCGCATGCAAAGCCGCTGCGCTGAAAATCCCGTTTTGCCGCATGGCGCCGCCCAGCCGGCGGCGGTGCCGGTCTGCGATGGCGATCAGGTCTTTGGAACCTGCCAGCAGGGAGCCACCCGGTGCGCCAAGGCCTTTGCTGAACGCCACTGCGACCAGATCGAACGGGGCAGACATCGTCTCCAGCGCAACGCCACTGGCCACACGCGCATTCCACAGTCGCGCGCCATCCAGAAACGTTGCCAGCTTCAACTCGCGCGCCACTTCGCAGATGCGCACCACTTCCGCCTGGGGTACGACCACACCGCCTGCCCGGTTGTGCGTGTTTTCTACCTCCACCAAGGTCGTCAAAGGAAAGATCGACATATTGCGCGGCTTGGTTGCCGCCCGCAGTTCTTCGGCGGTAAAGACGCCACCTTGCCCGATCTCATGGATCTGGACACCGGCGTTGACGGCGGCGCCACCGGCCTCGTGCCAGGCCGCATGGGACTCTCGGCTGGCGATCACCTCATCCCCCGGCCGGGTCAAGGTGCGCAGCGCCACCTGGTTGGCCATGGTGCCGCTGGGGAGCCAAAGACCCGCTTCCTTGCCCAGCATCTCCGCAACCCGTGCCTGGAGCCGGTTGGTGCTCGGGTCTTCACCATACTGGTCGTCACCCACCTCCGCATGGGCCATGGCCGCGCGCATGGCTGGCGTGGGACGGGTAACGGTATCGGAGCGCAAATCAACGGCAGTGTTCATGCCTTGAAGTGTGACGTATAGGTGGCGACAGAAGGGTTATCGGAACGATTTACACTAAAGGGTTTTCCCGAAGTCCGTATTTCGAATCTTTCCAAGGCCCCCCATGAGTGCATTCCAGGATGAAACCGTATTGAGCGTCCACCACTGGACCGACCGGTTGTTCAGCTTCAAAACCACCCGCGACCAGTCTTTGCGCTTCTCCAACGGTCACTTCACCATGATTGGTCTGCGCCTGGAAAACGGCAAGCCGCTGCTGCGTGCCTACAGCATCGTCAGCGCCAACTACGAAGACCATTTGGAATTCTTCAGCATCAAGGTGCAGGACGGCCCGCTGACCTCGCGTCTGCAGCACATCCAGGTGGGTGACAAGATCGTCGTCGGCCGCAAGCCCACCGGCACGCTGCTGATCGACTACCTGTTGCCCGGCAAGAACCTGTACCTGATTGGCACCGGCACCGGCCTGGCGCCGTTCCTGTGCCTGATCCGCGATCCGGCCACCTACGAGAAGTACGAAAAGGTCATCCTGTTCCACGGCGTGCGCGAGGTCAATGAACTGGCCTATGCCGACTTCATCAATATCGACCTGCCCGCCGACGAGTTCCTGGGTGAGTACGTCAAGGCGCAACTGTTGTACTACCCCAGCGTCACGCGCGAGCCGTTCAAGAACCGTGGCCGTGCCACCGACCTGATCGCCAGCGGCAAGCTGGAGGCCGACCTGGGCCTGCCCAAGCTGGACCCGTCGCGTGACCGCATCATGATCTGCGGCAGCCCGGCGTTGAACAAGGACATGCGCGAGCTGCTGGACGCACGCGGCTTTGTCGAAGGCAGCACCACCTCGCCTGGCGACTACGTCGTCGAGCGCGCCTTCGTCGAGCAGTGAGCGGCGCGCCCACCATGACGCACCACTACCACCTGTACGCCGTCGGCAACGCCCTGGTCGATTCCGAATACGAGGTCAGCGACGCGCAACTCCAGGCCATGGGCGTGGAAAAGCGCCACATGACGCTGATCGACGCGCCGCGCCGCGCCGACCTGCTGGCCCATGTGCAGGGCCTGCATGCCCGGCGCACCGGCGGCGGCTCGGCCGGCAACACCGTGGTGGCGCTGGCCCAGTTGGGCGGCAACGCCTTCTACTCCTGCCGCGTGGCGGATGACGAGCTGGGCGCCTTCTACCGTGAAGACCTGGCCGCCAACGGCGTGGCCACCAACCTGAACCACACCAAGCCGCCGCAGGGCCAGACCGGTAGCTGCATGGTCATGGTGACGCCCGATGCCGAGCGCAGCATGAGCACCTTCCTGGGCGCCACGGCCGACATCGACCACACGGCGCTGCACCCGCACGACATTGCCCGCTCCAAGGTCTACTACATGGAGGGCTACCTGGCCGCATCGCCTACCGGGCTGGATGCCGCCCTGAAAGGCCGCGCCATGGCCAAGGAAGCCGGTGTGGCCTTGGCCACGACGCTCAGCGACATGAGCATGATCAACTTCTGCCGCGCCGGCCTGGAGGCCATGGTCGGCGAGGGGCTGGACTACCTGTTCTGCAACGAAGAAGAGTCCCAGGTCTGGTGCGGAACCAAGGACCTGGACGCGATCTGCGCCCAGATGGGCCGCCTGGCACGCACCGTGTGCCTGACGCGCGGTGCCAAGGGCTGCCTGGTGCTGGAAAACGGCCAGCGCACCGAGGTGCCGGCTGCCAGCGTGAAGGCACTGGACACGAATGGCGCGGGCGACATGTTTGCCGGTGCCTTCCTCTACGCCGTTACCCACGGCCACAGCCACGCACAGGCTGCCTGGCTGGCCAATCAGGCGGCAGGCCGTGTCGTCAGCCAATACGGCAACCGCCTAAGCCACGCCGCCATGGCCGAGGTCAAGGCGGCGTTCGAGCAGCACGTCGCTGCCTGACCGGTAGCCGATCAGGGGCCCAGCATCTGCTGCTGGGCCAGTTGGTTGCGCAGACGGGACTGTTCGCGGTCTAGGCGGCGCAGGTCTTCCCGCAGGGATTTCTTCTCGTCATCGCTCTTGGATGCGTCCAGCCGGCCTTGCAAGCGGTTGGTTTCGTCGTTGTTGCGCCGCATCTGCTCTTGCGTGCGGTACACCTGCAATCCAGCCTCGAAGTAGCGCGAGAACGCAGGGTAGCCGGCCTGACCCAGGCAGACCGAAGACTTGCCGCTGTGCCCCTGCACGCCTTCGCGCCAGCCATTGGCCGCCGTGCAGAACTGCACGATGCCGGCGTTCCAACCCTGGCGAAACAGCGCCGCGTTGGGGACGATGCCAGCCTTGCCGCAGTCCTCGGTGTAGTCGGCGATATGGCGATCACTCTCGCCCTTGGCACCGTCGGTCAGACCCACGCGGTACCAGTCGGCCACCTTGCACTCGGATACCGACATGGACTCGCATCCGGCCAGCGCCAGGGCTGCCGCCAGGGGCAGGGCGAAGCGGATCAGGGAGCGCGACGTGCGAGGCAGCATGCGGACCTCTCTTGGGGCAATGAATCGGTGGGGTTGGAAGCGCGCATCGTACAACGCCCCGGATGGCCTAGCCGTTGCCCAGTGCGATCTGCTGCGCAGCCCAGTGCCAGGCCTGGTCGGAAAGCATCAGCAGGTGGGCGCTGTCGCGGAACAGCGGCGACAGCTCCACCGTCAGGTCCAGGGTGCGTGCCTCCAGGCGCCGGACCAGGTCCAGATAGGGATGCCACGGTCCGGTGTGCTCCAGCAGCGCCTGGCGCGCTTGGGTGGGCAGGTTCAGAGTGCTGGCCACCTCGGAGTCGCTGATCCGCAGTAATTGGCCCAGCATGGACGCCAGGCCCAGGGTGAAGAACTGGTCGGGTGTGGACAGCCGCTTTTCGGTGGCGATCAACTCCAGCAGACGCGAGCGCCACAGCGTGGCCTCTTGCAGTGCGGTGCCCGCCCTGCGGCTACCGGCAAAGTCCACCAGCAGCATGGACAGCCAGCGGTACAGTTCATAACGCCCCAGCAGCAGCACGGCTTGCTCCACGCTGGCGTGACTGCCCAGCTGGGCGTAGCTGGCGTTATGGATCAGGCGCAGCAGGCGGTAGGACAGGCCGACATCGCCCTTGATCTCTTCGACGATCACCGCCGTGTCCGCGCCGGCCACCAGCTGATTGAGCAGCAGCCCGATGCGCCGCACCTGGGGCGGCACCGGCGACGTGTTGGCTGCCGGTGCGCTGTCGCGCTCCAGCACGCCGCAGGCATAGGCCACGCCGTTGTAGAGGGCCATTTCCAGCTCTTCCACGTCGCTGATGTCGGTGACCACCACCGGCAGCGCCTGCCAGGCTGCCGGCCAGGCACCGCGGGCTTCCAGCAGGGTGGACATGGCGTTGGCGCCTTGGCGCAGCAGCACAAAGTCGGGCGGGATGCGGGCGTCGAAGTCCGGCCCCCAGCCGACCTGCACACCCTTGGCGCGCAGGGCCAGCGCGGCCTGCTCGATGGCGGCGGATGACTGCGGGATCTGCACTACCGTTGGCATGCTCTCCAGGGCGATCATCACGCCCGGTCCCAGCTCGGCCTGGGTGGCGGCATGCACCAGCCAGGGGGCAGGCATGCGTGCGAAGCCGATGCGCCCGGTCTGGCCAATGGCCTGCGCGGCCGTCAGCAGCGCCGCCACGCGGTCCGCACGGGCCTGGGCATCGGTGTTGCGCTTGAGGTAGCGGGCCATGTCCTCGTTGATGCGGAACTCAAAGCCCGCCACGCTGCCATCGGCGGCGATCAGCGGTCGACGCGCGCTGATGGCCGTCGCCTCGGCGCTGGTTCGCGCCTGGGCCTGATCCGGCGGCGTGGGCGCGCGCCGCTCCGCGTCCGGCATGGCCGCAGCAGCGCCCACCACCGGCTGGGGGGCCGGCGACGGCTTGGCAGACAACCAGGGCAGACAGCGCTGGAGAAACGATTTCACGGAAACAACGATCCTTTGGGGGAAGCAGCCCGCGCAGGATGGCGGCGACAGCGCTTGGTGGGGTGAAGTATCGCATCCTGGCGCGCTCCCCAAGCCGGCGCCAGCGGGAATGCGCGGGGATTTGACGCAGCGCAAATGCTATGGTTTTGGTAGCTTGCTACGCTTATTCCACGAGGGCCGACGGCTTATTTTCATATGTATTGCATCTGCAATACAATGCATCCATGAAAACAGCTACCTTGCCTCCCATTCGCGTTGCACCCGACTTCAGAGCCGAACTGGAAGGTGTGCTGGAGCAGGGTGAGTCGCTCTCCGAATTTGTTGAAAACGCGGTTCGCGCCACAGTGGCCAAACGCAAGAATCAGGCAGAGTTTGTGCGTCGCGGCATCGCCGCCATTGAAGACACCAAGCGCACGGGGGATGGCATCCCCGCCGAGACGGTGATGGCCAAGATGGACGCCAAGCTGGCCGCAGCCAAGCAGGCAAAGGCCCGGCGCGGCTGATGGCCTACACGGTCCAATTCAGCACGGCGGCTGCCGAAGATCTGGAGCGGCTGTTTGACTTTGCGCTGCAGCGCGAGTTGGACAGCGAAACCGGCGACCTGGACATCCCCGCCCGAGCCCTGCAGGCCATCAAGGACGGCATGGCCTTTTTGCGGGCGTCACCTTTTGCCTGCCGCAAAGTCGGAGATAGCCCTTTCGTGCGGGAACTGGTGATCCCCTTTGGTAGTACCGGCTATGTGGCGTTGTTCGAGATCGTGGACAGCGCAACCGTCATCATCGGTGCCGTGCGGCATCAACGGGAAGACGATTACCACTGAGGGGGCATGAAAAGGATGACAAAGGGAATCTGCTCGTGCGCTAGAACGATCTGCTTGCTCTTTTCCTAACCGCAGACCTTGCCGGTTTTCAATGGGAAAACTAATCGCTGATAAACAAGGGCCAGTCCTGGGAATCGACTCCAGTGCTTCCATGTTTGACAAGTTGCAATTCGAGTCATCTCGATTGGAGCTGGGGTGGAACCCATACGACGCTTTCAATTTCTTGGTGACGGGATGGCACCTGTTTGAGGATTGGGTAAAGAGCGAGGATCCGAGGGCGCTGTCTCGTATGAAGCGCCAAAGGAAGCGGCTTCCGGAGCCAATGAATTTGGTGCTTGATGTCGTACGTGACTTGGTAAATGGGAGCAAGCACTTTGAACTGAATCCTGATGCCGCTTCAAAGCGTCGAGTGTGTGAAGTCCACACAGGCGAAGAGGTCGGGTTCTACGAGTACTTTTTCCACGAAGAAATACCTGCTGTGACGGTAGATGTTCACTGGTATTTCAGTATTCGAGTGTTGCGCAATCTCTTGATCCGCTACTTCGAATGGGTGTTTGACGACTCTGTGCCTATTGCAGAGTTTCCAAGAGAGCTTCTCGATGCCATTAGCTACTGCAACATTGCGACTCGTAGTGGACCTACTCCGGCAATCTGGCTGATCGGGATAGGAAACAACTGAAATCCGGACCAGCAATCCAGTGCAGTAACTGATGTCGGTGACGGGGCGCACTATTTTTTGGAGCGGGCCTTGGCATACGACTTCGCAGACGGCTGGAGTTCACCGGTGGAGCGTATTGCGTTGGAGCAAGTAGCACAGAGTGCATGACTTGCTATTTGCAGGGCTCAGGATTTGTTTCGCGCTGCCCTCAATAGTTGACGTTGTTGTACTTCGATTAAGCTGCCGGGCATTGGCTGTGATGCAGGAAGGGGGGATCCAGTGGGAGTGGAAACATCAACAATCGCCGCATTTATCGCCGCAGGTGGTGCGTTGGCAGTATCTGTCATCTCTTGGTTGGCGTCTCGCAGCAATCAGCAGTTGAATATTAAGAATCAAGTTGAACTACAACGCTATGAAAAAGACCTAAAAAGGCTGCAGGCTGAGATTGATGAAAAGCGTGCTGAACGCGATGCACGGCGTGACTATGAATATGAAGCATTGAAGCGCTTGTACCAAGAGTGCTCGCCGCTACTGTTTCAATTGTCCGAGCAGGCCATGTTGGCACTTGATCGCATACGTGGCTTGGCGGATACAGCCGCGCAGGGAAATCTTGGTCCTGGTTCGCACTCGTGGTTGACATCAAACCGATATCGGTACTACAGGGCATCGACGGAATACCGTCTTCTTGCGCCATTAGCAACTTTCAAATTGCTGCAGCAACGGTTAACACGCCTAGACATGTCTCTGGACCCTGAGATACATCTGATATATGTCTTGGCCCGTCAGGCAGCTCGAGTCATTTCTGATGACTTTGAACTTGCCCGTGCAGCATTACCGGAACTTTCATACCAGCCGCACACCCCCACAGCGGAGGCATTGCGCACATTCAACCCCGCCACGTATTGGCAACAGGGTGTGCCGAGGGGTATTTTGGACAGTGCAATTCAGACGTTGCTTGTGAAGGAGGATGATGGATCACGTCGAGTCATGTCATTTCTTGAATTTGAAGCGGCGCGCAAGAATGTCGACGGTGCAGTCGGCGGTGCGCTCGAAAGGATTGGCTACCTCTTCGTAAATTTCCACCCAAAGGAGCGCCCCGTTTTGTGGCGAATCCTTCTTGCGACAGCTTGTATATACAGTTCAATAGTGACCCTTGCAGAGCGTGAACACTTGCGAGCAACTTCACCCAATACAACGAATTTGCCTCAGTTGTTACATGTGGATTTCGACGCGTTTGACTGGAGAGTTGATAAGGGAAATGCTAGTGAAGCACAGGATATCAGTGTTGCTGTCCAAGCGGTGAGATCGTATTTATCGAGGGAACTGGATGAAACTGTCACACGTTCGATGAACGCCATTTCTTCCCGTACGCCCGCGGTCTCGTTGTTGTAGTGCCTGAGTCGAGACGACTTCAGTCGCCACGAATACCTTGATGAGTCGGGTTTACGAGTCAAGGGCCAGTGGCGGTGTTCAGTAGGTACCCGCCCTGCGCTGCTCCAGCCGGTACGGCGGCAACCCAGCCAGCATGCGCTTGCCGTAGCTTTGCAACACCAGCCGCTTGTCGTAGCAGATGACGGCGGCGTGGTCGTCTTCGGTGCGGATGGCGCGGCCGGTCCATTGCAGGAGCTTGATGCCGGTGGCCGGGATCACCAGTTCGTTGAACGGGTCGCGGCCCACACTGCGCAGCCATTCGGCGCGGGCCTCGTCCACTGGCTCGGAGGGCGGAGCAAACGGCAGCTTGGTGATGAACACGGTGTCGCACAGCTTGCCGGGCAGATCCAAGCCCTCGCCGAAGGACTGCATGCCGAAGATCACCGAGGGCAGGCCGGATTCCACCCGCGCCGTGTGCGATGCCAGCAGGCGCGTGCGCGACTGCGTGCCCTGCACCAGCACACGGTCCTGCAAACGTGCGGGCAGGGCGTCGGTGGCGCTGCGCATCTGGGCGCGGGAGGTGAACAGCACCAGGGCGCCGGTTTCTACCTGCTCCAGGTCTTGCAGCAGTTCGGCCACCATCTCCTGGGTGTAGGCCTCGGCCTGCTTGGGGTCGGACCGTGTGTGGACCACGGTCAGCGTGCCCTGGTGGGCGTAGTCGAAGGGGCTGGCCACTTCCAGGGTGGTGACGTTGGGGTTGCCGTAGAGGCCGGCCTCGTGCAGGAAGTAGTCGAAGCTGCCGCAGCTGGTGAGCGAGGCCGATGTCAGCGCCGCCGCGCGCACCTGGCTCCACAGGAACTGGCGCAGCAGGTCGCCCGGCACGATGGGGCAGGCGTGGGCGGTGATGGTCAGGTAACCGTGCGCGCTTTCGGCCTGCAGCCACTTGGCCAGCGGCTGAGGGCCGTGTTCCAGCAGAAGGCTGGCGGTGGACACCAGGGCACCCAGGCGCGGCGCCAGGCCACCCAGGCGCGCATACAGCTGGGCGCACAGTACGCCCTGGCTGGGGTCTTCCTTGGCCACGGCCTTGATGTCGGTTCCCAGGCTCTCCAGCGTCTTGGACAGGGCGGTTGCCAGGGTGTGGACCTGCGAGACCGGCTCCATCAGCACCTCGGGCAGCACGCCGTTGGCAAAGCGCAGCGTGCCGTCCTGGCCGCCGCCGTCCGCGCTGCGGCCGGTGTGGGCCCAGACCAGGTCCATGCCCAGACGTGCCAGCTGGGTGAGCATGGCGCGTAGGTTGCTGGTCAGGCTGGCCGCGTCGGCGTTCACGTTCAGTTGCAGGGTGCCGGCCACGTCCTGCATGGTCTTGGGTAATTTCTCCAGCCAGCGCAGGTTGGACAGGTCCATGTGGCTGGCGAACTGGTCCAGCGCTACTCCGGGCAGGTGGTGGGCCTCGTCGAAGACGACCAGGCAGTTGTCCAGGTCGGGCAGGGTCTTCATCCCCAGGCTGGCCAGCACCAGGTCGTGGTTGGCGACGATGACGTGGGCCTCGGCCAGGCGGGTGCGGGCCTCGTAGTAGCTGCACTCCCGAAAGCGTGGGCAATGGCGCACGGTGCAGGTGTGGCGCTCGGCGGCCACCACGGCCCAGTCGCGGGCGTCGGGCACCTCGGGCAGGGCGTCGCGGTCGCCGTTCCACTGCTGGGTGGCGAGCAGGGCGGCCATCGATTCGTAGAGGCGGATGCGGCGCTCCTCGGCTTCTTCGGTCGACAGGTTGGCGCTGGCCGTGGCTGGCTTGGGGGCGTCGTCGTCGGCATCGAACAGGTCTTCCGGCGCGCCGCCGCTGCCCACCAGGCGCTCCAGCTTGAGCTTGCACACATAGCGCCCGCGCCCCTTGGCCAGGGCAAAGACAAAGGGTTGTTCCATGCTCTGCGCCAGGGCCGGCAGGTCCTTGCCCATGAGCTGCTCTTGCAGCGCCACGGTGGCGGTGGAGATGATGACCCGTGTCTTGCGCGCCATGGCCAGCGATACGGCGGTGGCCGCATAGGCGGCGGACTTGCCCACGCCGGTGCCGGCCTGGACCACGGCAATGGCCTTGGTGGGCGTGGCGTGTTCCCCCAGGGTGCCCTGGGCCAGGGTGGTGGCCACGCAGGCGGCCATTTCGTGCTGGCCGGTGCGCGCGCGAAAGCCGGGCGTGGCGCTGACCACGCGCTCAAAGGCGGCCAGCGACAGGTCGGCCAGATCGTCAGAATTCACGGGAGGGCGCGCGGACAAGGAAAGACGGGAAGCAGGGCAGGTGAGCGGGAGGGTCCGACTATACCGGCAGCGCCTGCGCCAACGCGGTGTCGGCGCGATAATCGACGGGTCTGCGCGGCGCAAGCTGCACCGGCCAGTGCCAAGTTCGCGGTGTCTGTATCACCACCGATTGCGCCCGTTTCACCCTATTCGGAGCTCTCTACATGAACACCGTTCGCGCCGCCGCACGTGCGCCCCTGCGCCGCACATTTTTGAAAAATTCGGCTCTAGCCCTCGCCAGCAGTGCATGGCCAGCTATCAATTTCGCAGCAGATTCCGCGACCGCTGAGCGCCAATTCAACCCTATGCCGGGTACCTGGCGCACCTTCGACGTGACTACCCGCGTCGACATCCAGAAGGCCAAGGGCGCGACCCGGCTGTGGCTGCCCATCCCCTCCGTCAACACCGATTGGCAGCAGTCCGGCATCAGTAGCTTCACCACCAATGGCACGGCCCTCCTGGAGGACGACGACCACTACGGCGCGCGCATGCTCTACGTGGAGTTTGCCGCCGACCAGGCCAAGCCCTTCGTCGAATTGACCAGCCAGGTGCGCACCCAGAACCGCGCCCAGGACTGGTCGCACAAGACCGCGGCCCAGGAAGACCCCGCCACCCTGAAATTCTGGACCCGCCCGACCGAGCTGATGCCCACCGGCGGCCTGGTGCGCAAGACCGCGCTGGAGGCCACGCGCGGCGCCCACACCGACGTGGACAAGGTGCGCCGCATCTACGACTGGATCGTGACCAACACCTTCCGTGAGCCCAAGGTG
>Ga0318568_10000073_pt1 | contig 35458 bp, 29 predicted proteins | sample GRESIP088b5f21_FD_203690 | JGI IMG/M metagenome (GOLD analysis project Ga0318568, IMG submission 203690) | Tropical soil microbial communities from Luquillo Experimental Forest, Puerto Rico - GRE.SIPMG.088b5f21 | ecosystem: Environmental > Terrestrial > Soil > Tropical forest > Bulk soil...
TTGATACTCAGGTTCAGCGTGGCTGTACTGTCGCAACCTGCAGCATTGAGCGTATGATAGGCATATGTACCGGCAACATTGTAAGACGTTCCATTAAACGTATAACTATCACCTTGACAAATGGCAACGTTCGTGATGGAAGAACTTGGGAGTTTGATACTCAGGTTCAACGTGGCTGTACTGTCGCAAACAACAGCATTAAGTGTATGGTAAGCATACGTGCCGGCAACACTGTAAGCCGTTCCATTAAACGTGTAACTGTCACCCTGGCAAATGGCAACGTTCGTGATGGAAGAACTTGGAAGTTTGATACTCAGATTTAGCGTGGCTGTACTGTCGCAACCTGCAGCATTTAGCGTATGATAAGCATACGTGCCGGCAACATTATAACTCGTTCCATTGAACATGTAATTATCGCCCTGGCAAATAGAGGCATTCGTTATGGAGAAACTTGTCGGAATAACTTTTACAACTAAAGAAACCGAGTCTTGACAGCCATACGAATTTGAAACAATATACCTGATTGTATCCACGCCTGCAGAAATAGCTGTGACTAATCCGCTATTATTAATCGTTGCAATTGTCGGTTTTATACTTCTCCAAATTCCTCCTGGTGTTGAATTTTGCATCAATTCTGTCTGACCTAAGCAAATATTATTACTTCCAAGAATTGGATTGATTGCAGCCAAGGCCCCGACAGAAACACTTCTAACCAAACTATCCACACAACCATTGATTGATGTTACAATCAATTTCACATTATAATTTCCGACAGAATTATATGTCTTCGTAAAATCCGTACTGTTCGACCTCGTATTATCACCAAAATCCCATTGATAGGTGAGTGCAGAATTATCACTTATAGCCGATGTATTGATAAAACCTATCGGTTTGCCAACGCAAGCAACAGCATTTGAGGCAAATGACGCAACTGGAACCGGATTAACCTTTAAAATCGAGTAAGCCGTATCGCGACAACCAAAGCCATTGTAGGGTATCAAATCAACATTAACAACACCATCAGTAGTTGGCGGAGGCGAAAAAGTTACAGTCTGCCCCGTTCCCAGTAGCTGAGAGAAAGAACTATCATACCAATTATAATACTCATAGCCAGGAGGTGCATCCAAAGTAATGGAAGATGTATTTTTGCAATACGTAATCGTCTTTGTCAGACTTACACAATTGGAACTCACATCCACATAAGCATAACCAAAATGACCGCCAAGAGTACAATCTTCGGTTGTAAACTCCAAAATCACAGTATGCCCGGCATACCCCGAAAGGTTTATTGTCACAGCCGACCATGGTTTATATAATACGGAATTATCTAGCGTTGAAACTTTAAAACCAGGTAACCCTGATGCTGCTGTAAAATCATAGCTGGCACAACTAATTATATTCGAATTATTGTTTGCGTCATAAACTTTGGCCTGAAAGCGCGGTTGTTCATCAAATGGGTGATTCGGATCTTGAAATACAACCGCATAATAATACTCTATTTGAAAGTTGTTCTGATCGGCAGGGATTGTAAAACTACAACTGACCTTTTCGGCCTGACTACCCGTACTATTATTCCCTAATTGCAATGAGTAATTGCCGCCGTTGGGACACAATCTAGGAAAGTCTCCATACGGATCATTAACCGGCAAAGATGAAGCTGAAATAATCTGGTGCCTGTTTGAAACAGGAGCTACTGGCGTAGTTGGACTCCATTGAACATAATTTGTAGAATTCTTCGTTTTTGCTGTTCCTGTGTAACATTTCCAATTTGTAAAATCACCCATTTCAAAGTCGAGGTTATCTATACATTTTGATACCGCTGCCATAGCTCTGGTATATGAACTTGAAGGCAAAGAGGTGAAATTATCTGTGGTTGTGGTCGTTGCAGAAGCAGTATCATTAAAATTGACAGCAGGGCCATATATAGGTACAAGAGGCCGCTCTTTGAACGACCAGCTCGTCTGTCCGAAAATAGAATTCGAAATCAGAAGAAACAATATTAATTGCACTAATTTCATTTCGTCGCGCCTGCTTTATAAACTCAAATTAACAACATATTAGACTACAAATAAACCATCAATAAAAAAATCCCAACAAGCATAAAAATGATCTAAAAATCACACCAGAATAAAGACAGCAAACAAGCACCTATTTTAAACCTGCACAGCTCCATGATAGAGATTCTGACACAAATTCCCAAAAAGTTAATTATACAGTATTGATTCATGTTTGCACACTCATCACTAGAATAAATACCTCACTTTGTAGTAAAAATTAGGATGTGTTTGCCCTTAAAAAATTCAACAAATTTTAAACAAGTGCATTTATTCAAAACAAGAACAAAGTCACATTTATATATTTAAAATTAAAACAGTTATATCCTCAGCAAAAACAAATATCAACAACCACATTTACCCATTCATCCGTACTCTCACCGTACTCCATGAACAAATTCAACTAAACCAATAAAAGCTTTATGGTATAAATTTACCCTGGTATGATTTCTCATAAACATTGAATATATATTCATTCAAATTGAAAATATCTAAAAGAAATAGAAGAGCAAATTCTGAGAAATCACAATCAGTAAGACCTACAAAGAAGAGATTTTCTAGTATTACTAAGTTAGCCAATAATTGCAAAGGGAGCGAATTTTGTTGGTTGCAAAATTGAGACGCGTTAATTTTTATAGGATTGAATAATATCAATTTAGCTCTGGCTAATTATTTTTTTTTGGGACAAGCTCCAAAATGTGGAAGATTTAATAAAAAAATGGGAGTTATTACCGACGTAACATAAGAAAACAGCACAGATATTTTATAGAGAAAATAAAATGGTAATATCTATTTTAAATGAGTTATTACATACTAAAAAAACAATATCCTCGCACCATAGAGTAGGAAATAAAAGCACGTGTTCAACAGCAAAAATTGTGTCAATACCACAAATGCAAAGAAGCCTGCTTAGCAAAATTGCTAAGCAGGCTTCTAAAATTAATTTCTCAAATTAGTTTATTCTATATGTATGCTCGATGCGCCTCCATCCGATTTTTTCACAGTTTTAGGAGTTCCTTTGCAATCAATTTCACTGGCACCATAGGCCTCAGCATTGATCGATTCAGATGCAAAAACATTAGCATGACTGGCTCCGGCCACATAAACTTCAGCCTGACTAGCTTTAAGCTCTGTAGCATTAATTTCACTTGCTCCAACTCCATTTGCCTTAATTATACTACAATTTCCTTTCACATCTACTTTTGATGCTCCTTTTACATCCACTTTAAACAATCCTTTCACATTTACGTCTAAATTGGCTTGGCTAGCCCCAAGAAGTTCCAGAGAAAAATCAGGCGAAACCAATTTTGATCCACCTTCAATTTTACAAGCTCCTTTGGCAATCAAACTTTTAATTGAATCCGACGAAACATATACTTTGATCGATTTATTTTGAAAAAGGAAAATTTCATCAGAATAGATATGAAGTACTCCATTCTCAACATTTGTTTTAATTTTAGACAAATATTCCTTTGAAAATGAAACCCGGACTTCTTGAACTGAATCTTGCTTTACAGTCAATTCAATATTACCGGAGACTTCAATAGCTTTAAATGGGTCACATTTACGAACTTCGTCTTCAAACGGTTTATTATCATCGTTCCATGCAATTGCATACGGATGCCCATCCAAATGATGAAAACGGATAAGCGTGTTTGCACCAACACTGTAGAACATAAACATCCCTGCAATCCAAAGAATAAGGACAACCCACGAGGCGGTTCGCGGAGTTTCATGCCGGCCTGAAACCAATCGGACAGCCCAATAAATAAGCAAGAAAATAGGACAACCAATCACAAGAATTAAGGAAATAATCAGCATAACCATTTTTTCTGGTGAAAGAACAGCCCAATTGGTAATTATATCAGGTGCAAACCCATTAATTACCGTTGGTTCAAAAATCAAGAAGAAAAGTAGCAGGATCAACGCTCCAACCAAAACAACCCCTACAAGACCCAAAACAGCTCCTATAAAGCCAAACACAATTTTAAAGAACCATTTTAAGGCATCCTGTATTTTTTCACCCACAGTAGTGGCAGATTGTTTAAAACTCTCACTTTCCATGTAGTTCTTCACATTGTTTATCTCTGTCTTAATACTTTCTACAGTAACATCCTCTCCCTGCATTTCGAGACGTTGAGAAGCAGTCAGCGCTGCAGGAGCCACAAACCACACAACAATGTAGATTGGAATAATGAATCCAACCCCTAAAAACACCAACAAAACCAGGAATATTCTAATCCAGGTTACGTCAATATTAAGATAGGCAGCCAATCCACCGGCAATTCCACCCAAAATAGCGTTTTCCGGATCGCGATAAAAACGACGGGATTTTTGCTGTTGCTGTTTTTTGTTTGTTTTAGGCGACTTCGGTTCTTCATCTTCATCAGCATATTGACTTGGTTTCCCCATGATTTCAATAATCTCCTCTACATCAGTCAGATTAACTACATTTTTATTCTTCTGCAGTTTTTCATTGAACAACTCAGCAATACGGGCTTCAATATCGTTCATTATTTCATTTTTCTCATCATCCGACTGAAAATGGTCTGCAATTTCATGGAGATAAGTCTGAAGCATCTCATAAGCATCGTCATCGATATGAAAAACGATGTTATTCAAATTAACAGTCAATGTTTTCTTCATAATGTTATTATTTTTATTTCACTTTCTGCCAATTTTCAGCAGAGAAGAAGAATTTGATTAATAAATTTCGATTTTATAAATATGTATAGATCCAGTTCTTTGAACCACTCATTCTTATAAACTTGAGGAGTTTTTAATTTTTTCCACTACATTATTTATTTCCTCCCAGGCACTTTCCAAATCTTCAAGAAATACAGCACCCTGTGCTGTCATTTCATAATATTTCCTCGGTGGTCCCTGAGTAGATTCTTCCCAACGATAATCCAGTAATCCGCCATTTTTCAATCTTGTCAATAACGGATACAAAGTCCCTTCCACAACAATCAATTTTGCCTCTTTAAGCTCCGAAATAATATCGGAAGCATAGGCTGGTTTTTTCCTAAGAATAAGTAGAATGCAATATTCCAGGTAACCTTTTCGCATTTGCGATTTAATATTATCTGCATTCATATCTTTAAGTTTTCAGAGAACAATATTCAATAGCAATTTGGCCTTAAAAAAAGCACTTAACCTCTTTTTATTAGCACTAAGTTCATTTATTTCATCAATTCAAGCAATTTCACCCGAAAGAAGTACTCATATTTAGCTTGAGCCTGTTCAGAGAGCACCTGTGTCAGATTACTTTTTGATTGATATAACTCATACAAAGTGGCTCTACCTCCTTCGTATTTCTGATTAGTGAAACGATACGCCTCACGACTGGCAATTTCCGATTTATTGGCAGCATCCCAACGGCTTTTTGCTCCCAATGCATTGTAATAAGCTTGTTGTATTGACTTTTTCAACTCGAGCTTTGCATTATCCACTGCAATAGAACTGCTTTTCACACCCAGTTGAGCAGAACGTACACTATTCCGGGTGGCAAATTTATTAAAGATGGGTACTTGAAGATTCAATCCAATCGAAGTACTCATATTATCTTTAAATTGTTGTCCAAAGCTTTTATTCGTAACATTAGAGATATTATAGTAATTCGTGCCATAGTTGGCACCCAGGCTTAAAGTTGGATAGTAACTTCCCTTGGCCAACAACACATTATACTCGCTGCTCTTTAATCGATATTCTGCACCTTTAATCTCTGGGCGATGACTCAGGGCGCTTTCAATAACTTCCTCTGCTGACAAGAAATGTAAATCAGATTCAGATAAATTTTCAGGAGCAACTACATCCAAATCCTCGAAATAATCCAGTTCCATAAACTGAGCCAGATCCAGTAAAGACAATTTCAACGTGCTTTCTGCTCGCAAGCGACTCAGCTCTTCTTTTGATTCCTGGGCAATAAGCTCATACATTTCACCTTCAGCCATTTTCCCTGATGCTACCAAAGATTTTCGTTGCTCTATCTTCGTCCTAGTTAATTGAAGCTGATCATTGGCTATTTGTAACAATTCTTTATTCAATAATATTTGCAAAAAACCAGCAGCCACATTCACCGTAATATCTTGTTTTATCTTTTGCAAATCGGCTTCAGATGCATACATATCGGCTTTGCTCATATCAATATTATATTTCATCTTCATCCCGTCAAACAAAGTCAGCCCACTAGACAATCCGAACGAAGATTGGGACGAATTTACACTCTGATATGTATTATTTGCATTCAAAGACCGTCCAAAATACCAGTTCTGATTTGCCGAGCCACTTAAATAGGGCAATAAATTCTTCCGGGCCTGATCATATGTAATCTCTTTCGATTTTTTTGTCAATGCCTGTTGTTTTACATTTCTATTATTCGCCACTGCCGTGTCGACACATTGTTGCAGTGTCCAGGGTTTCTGTGCATTGGCTAGAAAAGTTACCAGCAATGCTCCTAAAATCATATATATTTTTGTTTTCATTTCTAATCTAGATTTTTATGAGTACGACTAACTAATAAGTCAGAGCAGATATTACTCAAGTACATATTAATTACTTTTTCTCATCTTTCTTTACTTCAGGTTTCTTCTCCAGAATTTCAACACCACGTATCTTATCCTTAACAGTCAAGCCACTCTTCACTTCTATCTTTACACCATCCGACAAACCAATTTTGATTCGTTTTTTCACAAAAGTCTGAGGCTCTTTAGTCTTCAATACATAAACAAAAGCTGTATCTCCTCCAAACTCAATGCAACTTTCCGGAATAGTAACCACATTCTCTGATTTTGAAAAAATTACTTCAGCATTGGCACTATACCCGGCACGAACAAATACATCTTTCGGAACCTTGACAGCTGCTTTCATCTCAAACATAATTGCCCCGTTCTCCTCTTTTCCTTTTGGCGAAACATACTCCAATTTAGCCGTCAGTTTTTGATCTTGCAACGCACCAATAGTAATATCCATAGGCATGCCTACTTTAATTTTTCCTACTTCCGTTTCGTCCAGCTTACCCACAAAAAGCATATCACTCATATTAGCAACAGTGGCAATAGTAGTTCCATCATTAAAGTTATTCGACTGAATTACCGAATTCCCAACTTTCACCGGCACATCCAATATCGTCCCATTGATAGTTGAACGAACCAAAGTATTGCTGATAGCTGCACTGTTGGTACTGATTCCATCTCGGGTCAAACTCAGGTTATCTTTAGCCGCTTTCAATTCTTCTTTGTCATTATAAAATTGCAATTGCGTCTTTTCAAAATCTTCTTTTGAAATTACCTTGTCGGCATACAATTTTGAATCGCGGTCATAATTCTTTTTAGTTTGATCAAACGAGATTTGAGCACGCGAGACTCTGGATTCGGCACTATTCAAGCTCACCATATCCGGTATCACTTTGATTTTAGCTATAATATCTCCGGCTTTTACGACATCACCGGCTTCTTTATACACCGCTGCAATAATTCCCGACATCTGTGGTTTAATTAAAATTTCGTTTCTCGGATCTACTTTTCCTGTAGCTACCGTTTTTTTATCGATACTGCCAACCGAAACTGCTTCAATCTCATATTTTTTCACCTTGGGGCGAGATTTTTGCCACAAAAACCAAAATGTCCAAAGTACAGCTACGGCTAAGATAACCAGCAAAGCAATTTTAAAAATTTTTTTCATAATGTTTCTTTTGAGTTACGACTTACAAGTTACAAGAAAGTAAACGAGTAGACTGAATATTAGTTATTTATTTATTTATTTTTTAATGAGTTATATCTTTTTATATGCCATTTAATTTTACTTATCGAAAAACGTTTTTTCTTTACAATAAACCGACCTATGAAGAAAAATAATATGAGCACAACCAAGAGAATAGAAATCGTTGTTCCCAAGCCCCACATGTTTTTTTCAAAAGTATTGCTACCTATCGAAACCCAGATCAACATACCCGGAATTCTGGACAAACCGTAAATAAGAAATAATCTGGAAGCCTTTACGGGAGTTAGCCCTGCAGCATACATCAATACATCCTTGGGAATAAACGGAATAGAGCAAACAAGAAACATCCCGATTGTTCCGTTCGTCGAATTCAGAATTCCGCTTAATTTTTCAATTTTATCTTTTGCAATAAAATTCGAAATGAAATCGGCTCCAAAAAAGCGTGAAATATAGAAAACAATTACTGTCCCCAGCATCATGCCTAAAAATGAAAGCGCAAAGCCAAGAGGTATTCCATATACAAAGCCACCGCAAATACTAAAAAGATCTCCGGGAATAATCACTATTATCACCTGGACCGCGTGCATAAGCACAAAAACTAAAAAGCCCGCTTTCCCAAAACCATTTAAATAGTTGCGTATATATTCCGGATTCCGACCATGCTCAATCAACCAAGGCGCGATCCGTATTCCTGCTATTACAATGCAGGTAAAAATCAATACCAGAAATAGCAATTTTACAATCGCCCTTTTTTCAACTTTAAACCTGTTCATCTTTACATCCTCCACTATTTAGGAAACACAGGAAAAAGATTCGCTAAAAATTGAAGACTACAAAAGAGTTACCGTTCTTATTCTTCCCTGATAGCTTCAATTGGCTTGATACTCATAGCCCGGTTAGCTGGGATAAAACCAGCCAAAGTTCCAATTATCAAAAGAATTATCATGGCACCGATGGCTACTCCAAAGCTAATTTGCGGATCTTTAAAGAACTGATCTCCATGACTCAAAGCCATCCCTACCAACGAGAGCAGTCCTACGCCAAACATCAACCCGGATATTCCGGCAATTAACGTCAATATAATACTTTCGCTTAAAATTTGCCAAATGATATTCTGCGGAGTAGCTCCCAACGCCCGGCGGATTCCGATTTCTTTTGTCCTTTCACGTACAGTTACCAACATAATGTTGCTGACACCAATAGCACCTGCAAATAAAGTCCCAAGCCCAACAACCCAAATTAACACCGCAATCCCAATTCCAAGATACAGGAACATATTAAACTGATCCTCGATATTAAACCCTCCAACAGCCTTTTTATCCGCTGGCGAAATATTATGCTTTTCGGCTAAAGCGGCATGTATCTTATCTTCAATCACTTTTACTTTTATTCCGGGCTTAGCCGTTATAGCCATAAAGTGAACTATTTTCCCCTGATTAAATGCCTGTTGCATAGTACTGAAAGGAAGTACAACCGACTCCTCGGCATTGCCGCCGATATTGATATTCGAGGTATGACGTGCAACACCAACCACCTGAAAATAAATACCATTAACCTGAATATTCTTGCCTAATGGATTTTCATCTTTGGGAAACAAAACTTCATAAACCCGTTCGCCAATTACACAAACCTTACGTTTTTCAGCTACATCAATATCATTTATATATCGCCCATAAATCATTTTACTTTCATCAACCTGATTGTATGCCGGATAGTTTCCTTTGATTCCATAACTTCCAACTTTGTCATTACGCGTTACGTTGTTTGTTTTTCCACCACCAAAAAGAACCGGAGCAAGATACTGTATTTCAGGCACCTTATTCAGAAGCATTGAAATATCTTCATTTTCCATATTCCAGTTTCTTCCTTTTTTTAATCCTTTGTAAGGTTCAGAGGTTTGCTCGGCCCAAACAAAGCATGAATTGGTAGCGAAACCTTCTATTTGCGAACTCATCCCACGTTGCAACGCTACACCCGCCCCAACCATTACCACCAACATAAACATCCCCCAAAAAACCCCAAAGGCTGTCAACACACTCCTTGATTTATTGTGTGTTATGGTTATCCATATTTCCTGCCAACGATCTAAATCAAACATAAAATTAGTTGTTAGTTACAAATTACAAGTTCCTTAAAATTGGACATAATTAATTGCTAAATAAACCTACTCTTCACGCATTGCTTCTATTGGCTTAATGCGAACAGCCCTCCGGGCAGGCATGTACCCTGCAATTACACCCGACACAATTAAAATTCCGGTCGAAATAAGCACGTAAGATAATTCAACTGTTGGATCTTTAAACACCGACATCCCATCAGGCGAACCTGCTGCCGATTTTTCCAGAATAAAATTCACCAACTCAGTCAGCCCTATTCCCATCATCATTCCAACGTATCCAAAGATTGTAGTAATCAAAATAGACTCAAGAATAATCGACCGGAGGATGGAGCCCGGAGGAGCGCCTATAGCTTTTCGGATTCCGATTTCACGGGTACGCTCTTTTACCGAAACCAACATAATATTACTCACTCCCACTATTCCGGCAATCAGCGTAAAAATTCCAATAACCGCAACAAAAAGGGTAATCCCTTGAAATATTTTCATCGTCTCAATATACTGGCGCTGTGAATTCCAAATCCATAAGGCTTGTGTGTCTTTAGGATCAAAGTGCAAGCTTTTTGACATCGTATTTTTTAGTCGGTCATTGAATGCATCATTTGACTCTTTTGTATCCAACCCATTTACTGTCATGGCAATATTGTAAAACTTTAGGTTCGGATTGAAAATATACTGCGCAGTAGAGAATGGTATGTAAGCTGTTCCGCTTCCGTAACGCTCCTTTTTTGTATTTACACCAATCACACAAAACATCACATCCCCCAGTTTGACATATTTACCCAACGATGATTTCCCTTTAAACAGGACCTCCTCAATTTTTTTATCCAGCACAATGACTTTCTTGCTCGATTTCAAGTCTAGTTCATTGATGAAACGCCCACCGTCAGACTCAAATTTCAGATTAAATACGTTCAGATAACTTGGATCAACTCCTTTTACTGAGTAAGATCCGTATTCGCTGTTGTTTGTTATGGTTAGTTGTTTTTCAATAACTCCCGTCTGGTTTCTGGTCTCAACCAAGCCCTCATCAATATCTGTAACTTGTTTTTCTGCAAAATTTAAAGATCGGCCGCTTTTTAAGCCCTGATAAGGCAGCGAGGAAGTTCCCGACCAGGTTTGCACCGTATTGGTAGCCCTCTCGCTAAAGTTTGAAGTAACTCCGTTTCGCAGCCCATTACCCGCTCCAAGCAGAATTATCAGAATAAATATACCCCACGACACCGAAAGCCCGGTAAGAATGGTACGCAGCTTATTGTGCTTTAAGCCGTCCAATATTTCTTGTATGGTATTGATTGTAAACATTTATTTAAAATTGATGGTTTGCACTGAATTATTGAATTTATTTTTCATCCCAGCTATCTTATTTTGCGCGAAGGAGCCAAAAAGAAATACAGGATTGCCCCAAACGGTATAAAGATCACCATCAAGAGCATCAATAGATTATCATTCCCATTAAACTTGCTATTGAGAATATCTATAATCGCAATAACGGGAAGTAGCAATACGAAAATAAATGCCAAAGGAACAATTAAAAACAAACTGAAGATTCCCATTTTACCTATTATTTAATTGTTATAATTAATTAGTTCTACTGTCCAGCTTTTGATATACCGGTTTTATTTTCTTTCTACCCGTTCAATCAATCCATCTTTAATGTGAATGATCGAATTAGTTTCATCGGCCACCGATTTTTCGTGGGTTACAATAATAGTGGTAAGACCATTTGCATTTAAATCTCCCATTACTTTCATCATCTCCACTGTGGTGATACTATCCAAAGCCCCGGTAGGTTCATCGGCTAATAAAATCTTTGGTTGAGAAATAATGGCCCGGGCTATTGCTACACGTTGTTTCTGGCCTCCCGACATTTCATTCGGCATATGAAGGGCCCAATCTTTCAAACCCATCCGGTCCAGATATTCCATCGCAATCACGTTGCGCTTTTTGCGACTGACATTTTTATAATACAGTGGCAAAGCCACATTTTCCAATGCATTTTTAAAATTGATCAGATTAAATGACTGAAAAACAAATCCAATCATTTCGTTTCGATAAACGGCAGCTTGCTTTTCAGATAAACCTTTAATAAGGGTATTATTCAAGTAATAATCACCTTGGTCGTAATTATCCAAAATGCCAAGTATATTAAGTAAAGTAGATTTTCCTGAACCCGAAGCCCCCATAATGGAAACATATTCTCCGTCCGAAATATGCAAATCAATTCCTTTGAGAACGTGCAACGAGGCTTGCCCCATATCGTACGTTTTGTTGATGTTTTTAAGTGTAATCATTCTTATTATAAAGTTTGAATGTTTGAATACGCTAATGTTTGACTATAAACTACAGACTTTTATGAATCACGTTGCAAATATATATCATCTGATAGTACTATGCAATACATAGTACTGTATTTTTTGGAAAACAATTAATTGACATAAATTTAATCGTATATTTATTAGACGATTATACAGGACAAAAAAGATTTATAATTAACATCATTTAACTGAGAAAGCTATTTATAATTCTACAAAAGAATCATAAATAGCTTTCTAAAAAGAGTAAAAGTTGTAATTTCAGACAACTTTTCAGTAAAATCTACAGGTTTTCCACTGCTTCCACCTTATATCCGGCTTTTTTCAATTGTAATAACAAGCCTGTTTCGCCAACCAGATGCATACAACCAACAACCACAAAACAAGATTGTTTTGTCAGCAACACTGGCAACTGCTTCATCCAATTCTGATTCCGGTTCTCATACAACGGTCTCCTTTCAGTTGGGGTCAAGTCATCATCTTCTTTATCCAGTTCTTCAATTTTCCTCAAATTACCACCCAAATAAGCTTCATTTAAGCGGTTATAGAGCTCAATCCCTTTTTGCTTCTCTTTTATCGACTTAACCAGAATCTCAGCCTGGCGGTTCAAAGGCAAAGAATCAAACATGATGGCCGATTGCTGTTCAATTGTTTCTAATCCAATGATAGATTTGCTAGTTTCTTTAGCTTTCTTTTGAAAAACAACATCTACAGCCTCCGGTTGTTTGGCTATGTTTTGCGAACGGAAATAAATGAGGCTGGCATACATGGTTTGCAGTAACATCGGCTTAAAAGTTCCCAGTTGATCCAACCCAACCCCCATTAATTGTTTAAACTCATTATCGACCAAAGCATAATCATCAACGCTCAGCAGTTGTTTAATATTCTTACCCTGCATTACAGCTCCTTGCATTATTTTAGCTTGCATAGCCGCCATATCGGTCATATCCATTTCGCCTACAACAACGTCGGTCTGACTTACAAGATCCAGTATTTTATCAAAGCTTTTAATCCGGTCTTTCTCAATCAAATGGTGGGTTCCAAACAAATAACTCGGTTTTGACAAGCCCTTGCCCGAAATTTTCCACAGCAGTTGAGCATGAACAGTTAAAGTAAAAAACAAGGCAATACATACCGAAAGAAGAATTCTTATTTTCATTGTTGAGTGTGTTTATTGATCAAAGCAGGCAAGTCAACCCGAACCTTCACTGTATTAGTGGACAAAAAGTGATTTATCTTGTCCCGATCCTTCATTCGGCACATTCCCTTTTTTGCCCGTTTTGTATTCATCCTTAAATAACGGTATTGCATTCGAATCGTTAGTATAATAAAACGTCTCATACTTACGGGAATAAGCTACCGGCATTTTAAGTGCATTTAATTCTTCTATAAGTACATACAGTTTGGCACGGTTGACACCCAAGCGTTCGGCCAGTTTTTTTGGCGATCCGGTTTGTCTCTGCTGGATAAGCTTGTGGAGTTCTTCCACGCAGTTTAAGTTTTTGAGGAAATTCATACAATGCTATTTAGATTAATGTGTGTAACAGGTAGAAAATAGAATAAAAATCTGAACAAAAACGGTTCGAAACAACACCTGCTAAAGTGTATAATTGACGCTATTTATTGCAAAACAAAAGCAATTTATCACACATAAACAGCATTCCGTAATGTTTCGAAAGAATTCTACGCAAAATTAACCACAAAAACAATATCATCCAAACATTGAATGGAATAATTACCTGATATGACAATTCTTAACGTTCATTATTCCTAAAAACCAAAGAATGAGTCGGCGCATTAAGCAGTAACCCATAAATAGCTTTGCTCTTCGTACTTATACGAGCGTGATAAGACTTTATTTTAATGAAACCGACATGGATAACTTTAAAGCATAGTTGTCTTTAAAATTATCAAAACCATAATTACCATAACGATAAAAACCACCAATTCCAAAGTTCAAATAAAATAGGTTTGCATAATTGAGCTTTATTATATTATTGATTATTAATCCTGACTCAAGGTAGATCTTATCTTGAATCTTAAAGTCAATTCCTTGATATGAAGCATTGTCAAGTGTACCCCAACCAGAGTTCTGAACAATTATGAATTGTGGCTTGAATTTCTTCGTATTAATTAGCAATGAGCCAAAATTATGAGAATAGAAAAGATGAATATATTTATCAGAGAGAAACTCATAAGGCGACATAGTTTGAAAGCTATTATTTATCAACAAAGGCACATCTGAACTTTTGCTTCCTTCACCGGTAAAAAGCAAACCATAGGGTAAGCTACGATCGATAAAACCGGATTCGAGCCGGAAGTTAGATTGACCAATTCTTCCGTTATAAGTGGCATAATCAACAGCAACTTCTAAACGGTTATATTCGTAACTATTCTTGTTGAATAAATTCAGTCCTCTTTTGTAGGTCAGGTTGAATACCGGGTTTCCTTCATACTCAGTAACCCGCTGGTTGCCTAAAGTTTCTAATTCTTCCCCATAGGCATACTTGGCTGACAATTGGATTTCATCAGCCCGATAATGTGTCAGGCTTGTACCTTTATATGAATATGCATAGGCGGGGTTAACTTCATTCAGGCCGACTGATGTTGTCACTTTCAGGAATCGGAGTGTTCTGAAACCAATTTCTATCTTCTGCTGGATATAATTATCAAACCGTGATCCGATATAGCTTCTAAGGTACTCGCTCAATGATACTTTAGAATAATCATTGATTATTTCAGAGCCTACTTCTTTTAGATTATCCTGATAGGATAGTTTCAATTGCACCTCATGGTATTTATTTAAATCAAAAACAATCTGTCCACCGTATTTCCATTTTTCATCTCTGAAACCATATCCGGCAAAGCCTCCTACTGATACAATTTTTGATACCTTCTCATTCGTATATAATCCGATTCCCAATCGTGAACCTTCGTAGTTATTGTAATTATACAGGCTATTTAAGTCTATATCAACCCATTTTGCCGGAATCTTTTCAACCATCAACTTGGGGAGAAGTTTTGCCCAATAATCGAAATGGTGTTTTTGACCCAGGCTATCTACGAAATGGTAGGTGTTTTTCTCTCTGGTCGAAAGAGAATCCGGGCGGCTGGAATTTAAAATCAAGTCACTCTTCTTTAATGACAGTTCATCAAGATATACTTTCTCTAAATTTATGCTTCGGTTGGATGTATTCGGATTATAATTAATGCTATCTATCTTACTTCTGATAAGATAAACAGGATAGGCATTTGTTTTTTTATTTATTTTCTTTGATACCAACCCTATTTCTTCGTCCAGCTTTGTTGGAAACCATCTATTATTTATATATTCATAATCCTGTCGGAATTTAAAACCGATTAATCCTTTCTCTGCTGGCTCAGCTACTATATTTTTAATGGCAAAACCAGTTGAACTAATAAATAACTTCCCTTTTAAACCATTGAAATTCTTGCCTTTCTTGGGCCGAAAATTAATGACAAAAATAGAATCCGAATTATTCAGGTAACTGTTTTCGAGTTCAAAACTATAACCGCTTAAACAACCATCTGACAACGGACCCACATATTCTGTAATTGATTTGTCGCCGCTAATTGGCAATTCAAACAATGAGATGCTGTTGTTATAAAACGAGACCGAATGGTGAAACATGGATACAAAACTTTGAACCAGTATAGGATCTTTTAAGCCGGAAGTTTTTTGTGCTATAATCTTATTCTCAACTCTTTTATTGGATTTCAAACACGCAATTACACATTCCGAAATAAATGGAGCCCTATTCTTCAAATGCTGGTTTTTATTTATTTTGAGGCTGTCCTGATGTGTTGCATCATCCGACAGTTTGGCATCCATAATTGTCTTGAAGTAGCATTGATAGCTATATTTATCGTAGTTGTCAGAATTGTTTTTTTCCTTACCTTCGAGCACATTCTTTATGATCCGGATTGCCGGATTATTGGCCGGTGTAACAACAATTTCCTGGATTTCTTGAATTGCGGTTTCTAATTCAACGGTGATATCTGCCCGGTTGACGTCCGAAGTTAGCTGAATCTTCTTTTGCTTGTAGCCTACACACGAAACCGAAATACTACTTATATTCGATTCGTCGATTTCAAATTTTCCGTAAACATCAGATATTATACCCTTTTGAAGCAATTGTTTTTGATAAACAACAGATGCAAAAGGAATTGGAAGTTTAGAATTCTTTTCGATTATCTTTCCTTTCAGATGCGGTTGCGATATAACCTGGGAGATTATGCTAAAATTAAAGAATAGAACCAAATAAAGTGTTCTTATTGAAATATGCCGAGATAAAATCATTGTTTTGACCAGTGAATTACATTTGATTATTTTATCAGAGTTTGGATCCGGCTTCAAGTGGAGAAATATTATTAAGTCAGAGTATACACTCTAATAAAAATGACTTTCTCGAAATAATAAAAACGAATCCCGCCACACTCCAAAGTCATCAAACAGCACTCTGGAGTGCGAGTTCAACACTAATTAGTGCCGGGCAAACACTCCAGAGTGTCTTTTTATCACTCCCGACTGTTCAACTCGCACTCCGGAGTGTTGATTTTGCACTCCAGAGTGTTATCTTATCACTCCCGACTGTTCGGCCAACACTCCGGAGTGCTGTTGTATCACTCCGGAGTGTCAATCCGGCACTTTGGAGTGTGATTTAGCACTCCGGAGTGCTAAATTGCACTAAATAAAAAAGAGAAACCCGCTCAGGTGGGATTCTCTTTTTGTTTCGTTACACAGCGGGTTGCGCAGCCGCCTCAGTTTTCGATTTAGTCTTTTTGAAAAACACGGCCAGTTCATCTGAAATGACACTCATGCCCGCAACTTTATCTTTGTTTTGCTTCACCGAGGAATATACTTCGAACGCCGCAACCATCGAATCGCTGCTGGCAGCAAAAAAGGTTTTTTCAACAGCTTCAGACAGTTCGTTCACCGCATTGAATATCGGGCGCATAGCAGCCACCAATTCATAATCGCGCAAAAACTCCTCTTTGTCAAATACAGCCGGAAGAATCTCGGGATGGGAAATTACCACTTGATGAATTAAGTCCAGAAACGGAAGATAGGCATTTCCGGTTTTAAACAAGTACTTGACATCAGTGGATTGCAAGGTGGATAAAAATGGCATTTTAGCTTTTATATCCGTCAAACTCTTTACTATTTCGGCTGCAAGTGGAGCCGGTAATTCTGCTGAAATTAAATTTTGTGACATACGTGAATTAAAATTTTATGGTTAATAACTTTTTGAATTAAAACAATCCTTTGGGGGATTATAAAATATATCCTGAGCCTGAAATATCTTATTTGCTTACTGACTTTAATTTGACGCTACAATATTATACTAAATTTTTCTAACACTTTATAATTTTCTTCTCATTTTTTTCTAACTAAATTCTAATATTTTCGTCAAAGCATATTAATTTCTACAGCTAAACGGCCAGGCAAATTGACTGCTTCGAACAGAAAAAAAAGCAAATAACCAGCAAGAACAAAACGTAATAATAGTATGAAAAGATATCTGCAAAACGGGCCAGCCCAATTCAGTTAAATCGAGTTCTAAAATAGGACTAAAAACAGCAAGCACCAAATTTTATCCAAAATAACTTTGGACATCCCCTTTTTCAACAACCTAAAAAACAAGGAAGTACAAACTGGAATAACACTATTTTTGGACATTGAATTTTATTGGTATAAAAATCCAATAAAAAACGGCCATTTTGAGCGGGAGAAGGAAGCGGAAAATGATTTTTTTTTTGCAAAATAGCAGGAAGACCTGTGGAATCAAGGGCGCAGAAGAAATGGACTTAGTGCAGAAAAAAACAGACAAACCGTTTTAGAGAGACGAGTTTATCTTATCCCAGGTACGTTGGATCAGCTCCTCGGTTTGTTCGGGCCTAAAAAAATTCATATCCATAGGTTTATGAATCCGCATTTCGATAACACCGGGAGTTATATGCGGAGAATTGCGTTGCATCCGTTCGAAACTGCCTTTCAGGGTCACAGGCACTATTGGAAGCGACAAGTCAGCAGCTATTTGAAAGGCACCCCGTTTAAATTTTCCCATTGCCCCCGTATAAGTGCGGGTTCCTTCGGGAAAAATAACGACCGAAATGCCATTCCGCAACTGCGATTCGGCTTTTAAAATGCTGGCCTTGGCTGCAGAAGGATTAGCGCGATTGACAAATATATGTCCGGCTGCCTCACAGGCTTTGCCCACAAAAGGAATCTTACGAAGTTCGGAGCGCATCATCCATTTAAAGATATAAGGCAACCAGCCATACACCACAAATACATCAAAAATACTCTGGTGGTTCAACACAAAAACGTATGACTGGCAAGGATTCAAAACCCCCAATCCGTAAACTTTAACCCGGACGAAACATAATTTACAAATAACCCGACCCCACCAGCGCGCCGGATAATACGACAGTCTACTGTTGGGCAAAAGGGGAGAAAGAATAATAGTAGCAACTGCCACCAGTATAGTTGCAACAGCTATAATTGGGTAAGCTATAATCCAGAGATAAAGCAGAAAGAAAATGGGTCTTTTCGGTTTCATAAGCACATTGCCAACGTGTGAGGTTATAAAAAAATCGAAAAAGAAAGATAAAACCAGACAGTACTGGTCGGGATCCACAAAGTTAATATAAAATTCATTTCAACCAACCCTGCCGGACACAATTTTCATCTGTTTGTAATTTGCTTTTCATTTCCAGCTGAAACTTCCGCTGGAATATTGAATCCCATTATTTCATCAAGGTCTTACAAAAATTCTTCAGCTTCCCGATTAATTTTCACTTTACCCCACTGGCTGATAAATAAACCAATTACAACAATAAGAATTCCAACCCATTTGCTCACCGTCAGCAGTTCATTCAAGATAATCCAGGATAGGATGGCCGTAAAAACCGGGATCAGATTCACAAACACATTTGTCCGCGTCACTCCTACCTTCCGTACAGCGCCTGCAAATAACACAAAAGCAATAACCGATGCGAAAACCGATAACATCAGCAGCGCCGTAAGCGATTCGGCACTAACTTTCAACGTACTGATTGAAGAATAATCGGTCAGGAAAAATGTTGGAATAAAAAACATCAACCCCAATGAACTCTGATAAAATATCACGCTCATATTGGAATAATAGGTAGGTATTTTACGCAACACCGTGGCATAACAGATAGCCGCAGCCACGGCAAGAAAAAGCAATGCAACACCCAATGGATTGGCTCTAAATCCGCCACCCGGTTCGTATATGACAAAAAAGACCCCAACCAACGAAACCAGGATACCAATAACATTCGAGATCCCGATTTTTTCCCGTAGAATTACAAAGGCCAGTATGGGAGCAAAAAGTGGAATCGTAGAAACAATTACGGCTGCCAAGGTCGATTCCACCATAGTCAATCCGTATGTTTCGCCCACATAATATAGAAATGGCTCAAAGAAAGCCAGCATGACAAACCACTTAACATCTTTTTTACGAAGCTTTTGCAGTTTTCCCCTCGACCTGGCTACAACAAGCAGAAGCAAAGATGCAATAGCCAATCTCAGCGTAATCAAGGTCATCGGGTGGAAAGAATGGATAGCCACGCGCGTCCAGATAAACGAAAACGACCAAAACACCATCGACAGCACAATGGATATGTATAGCTTAGCAGTCTGCCACATAAAGTATTAAAGTCCGGTAATTTGTTTCAAATCAGCATGGATAGTTTCCCAAACCTCGTCAGGCATTTTTGCACCCAATACTTCAACCACGTTACCCGAAACCAGAGAACCTATTTTTCCACACACTTCGAGGGAATAATTACTGGCCAATCCAAACAAGAAACCGGCAGCATACAAATCGCCCGCACCGGTTGTATCAACGCAATTAGCTAATCGGGGCTTAACTTGCACTATTTCATTATTCGATTTAATGAACGACCCGTCTTTGCCTACTTTTACAATTGCTATTTCGCAATGTTCTGATATCTTGCGCAAAGCTTCTTCCGGTTCATGTCCGGTATATGCACGTGCTTCTTCTTCATTTGCAAAAACAATATCAACAAATTCACGCACAATTTCGTGTAAAAAATCAAGATTAGCCTCTACTACATTATAACTGGCCAAGTCGATGGAGACTTTTAGCCCCGCTTGTTTAGCCAGCCGAACGGCTGTGCGAATCAAATCATGGTTTTGCACTAAATATCCTTCAATATGAAAAATATCATATCCGGTAAACATTTCGGCAGTCAGGTCAGAGGCTTCCAGTTCGCAGGCAGCACCCAGATAAGTGCAAAGGGTGCGCTCACTATCAGGCGACACCAATACCGTACAACGCCCTGATGGTGTATCACTCAGCAAAAGATGTGGTTTTACCCCATTACTTATAGAGTCGTTAGTAAAAAACAAACCAATCTCATCTTTCCCTATCTTTCCTACAAACCCGGCATTCATTCCAAGCCTTGTAATCCCATTAATGGTATTGGAAGCCGATCCTCCGGTAGCCATTTTTTTCTCAAAATTAGTTACCGAGGCATTGATTTCCTCAGCTCTCTCTGTGTTTATCAACTCCATTCCACCTTTCAACAAATTCAAAGAAGATAAAACCTCATCGGTGTCTATTTGCAATAATATATCAGTCAGGGCATTACCCATTCCCAGTATTTTTCTCATAAATTAATCCTTATTTTTTCTGCAAAGATATTGCATATTTCAGGAAAAGCCATTACTTTTGCAGCGCATTTGACAAAAAAATGCGTTGCAACATTCTTCCTTAGCTCAGTTGGTTAGAGCATCTGACTGTTAATCAGAGGGTCCTTGGTTCAAGTCCAAGAGGGAGAGCAAAGAGTCGTAGGAATGCGGCTCTTTTAATTTTCAAGCAAACAGCGAATTCTTTTGCAATAGCTATTGCAGCAATGCAAAAAAATCATTACTTTTGCATTGCATTTGAGAAAAACATGCACAACAACATTCTTCCTTAGCTCAGTTGGTTAGAGCATCTGACTGTTAATCAGAGGGTCCTTGGTTCAAGTCCAAGAGGGAGAGCGAAGCCACTACAATTTGTAGTGGCTTTTTTATTTCCAGCCCTTTACAAATCAAAAAATCGGATCAAGGCATCAAGTCCAAAAGTTGTTGGGAATAAAAACTCCGCTAAATTGTAATCTGCAAACTCTAATTTTCGCTTCAAAAGATCAATATATGTTATAAACTCTCCGCTTTTATATCGCGAACGATATAAATATCTATCTTTGTATCGCAAACGACATAAAATAAAAAAAAAGCAATATGGAATCAAACTTTTATCAATTCTCAGCAACTACGTTGCAAGGTAAAGAAATAAGCACCGAAAACTACAAAGGGAAAGTAGTATTAGTTGTAAATACAGCCAGTAAATGTGGATTCACCCCACAATACGAGGGACTGGAAAACCTATACAAGGAATTTAAAGACAAAGGGCTTGTTATTTTGGGATTTCCCTGCAATCAATTTGGAAATCAGGAACCGGGAAATGAAAAAGAAATTTCCGAAGGATGTCTTATCAATTACGGGGTTTCATTTCCCATGTTTTCAAAGATAAATGTCAACGGCAAAGATGCTCATCCGATCTATAAGTACCTAAAAAATGAATTAAAGGGATTTCCCGGAAATAATGTCAAATGGAATTTTACAAAATTCTTAGTTGACAGGAATGGAAAGCCATACAAACGCTTCTCTTCAATAACAAAGCCTGAAAATATCCGAAAAGACATTGAAACATTATTAGCCTGAGAACAATCTATTACAACAGTTGACTTAACTGCCCCATTCCACCATTATTTAAACTATCAAAAAGCATGAATCACGATCAATTAAAGTTAGAGAATCAACTTTGCTTCCCACTGTATGCATTATCAAGACTTATTACAAGGGCCTATCAAAGTGATCTGGACGAACTGGGTATAACTTACCCACAATATCTGGTTTTGTTGGTACTTTGGGAAAACGACAATCTATCTGTGAATGAAATTGGAGCAAAACTAATTCTCAACACAAATACCATTACTCCTTTGCTGAAGCGAATGGAGACACTCGAATTAGTTACACGCACACAATCAAAAACAGATCAGCGAAAGGTTCTGGTCCAACTAACTGATAATGGTTGGGCAATGAAACTAAAAGCATCTGAAATCCCACAACGACTTATGAACAAGTTGAACATCAATACCAACGAAGCAACCGTAAATAAGCTATTTGAACTAAAAGACCATTTGTATGAACTAATTCAGCTTTTTGAATTATCCGAACAAAAAGAATTCTAGATTGTTTTGACTCCAAATCAATTAAAACAAATATTTATGAAACTGAATATCGCTTTATTTTGCCTGTCGCTCATCTTATCACTCCCTGCTATCGGCCAGGAGAACAAACCAACTGCAGATGTATATCAATACAAAGTAAAACTGATAGATGGAAAAGAAATTAGCATGAAAGACTATGAAGGAAAAGTAGTTCTTATCGTAAACACGGCCAGCAAGTGTGGTTTTACACCGCAATATCAAGGGTTGGAAAATCTGTTCAAGAAATTTAGTCCAAAAGGACTTGTCATTTTGGGATTCCCCTGCAATCAATTTGCAGGACAAGAGCCGGGCAGCGCGGAAGAAATTTCTAAATTCTGCACCCTTAATTACGGGGTAACTTTCCCCATGTTTTCCAAAATTGAAGTAAACGGACAAAATGCCGATCCCCTTTACAAGTATTTAAAAAAGGCTCTACCCGGAACTTTGGGAAATGAAATCAAATGGAATTTCACTAAATTTCTGTTAGACAAAAAAGGAAAGCCTTTTAAACGATATGCACCAGCTACCAAGCCTGAAGAGATTACAAACGACATTGAAAAATTATTATCCGAAAACTAACAACTTCAAACGTAGCCCGACAACAAAGAAAATATTGGTTTGAAAATTAAAAATACAAGAACGGTCCTGTAAAAGACAGAAACGGTCATCCGAATAGATATTCAGATGACCGTTTCTAATTTAAACCGTATCAGGTAACTCTTACTTTGAAATATAGTTTACAATCCACTCGCCCACTTCAGTGGTTTTATAGGGAGTCCCATTGTCAGCGATATCTTCAGTAACGATTCCTGCAGCCATACTTGCTGCAACAGCTTCCCTAATCAACGCCCCTTCGGCAACCATCCCAAATGCATATTCAAACATCAAGGCGGCGGACAATATGGTGGCTAATGGATTAGCTATATTTTTACCTGCCGCTTGCGGATATGAACCATGAATTGGTTCGAACACCGAAGTATGTATGCCAACAGAAGCAGAAGGCAACATCCCCAGCGAACCGGTAATAACCGAAGCCTCATCAGTCAGGATATCTCCAAAAAGATTTTCAGTCACTAATACATCGAAACTTTTCGGCCATTGAATTATACGCATAGCTGCATTATCAACAAACATATATTCGGTTTCAATTTCCGGATATTGAGGAGCAATCTCCTGCGCAATCTGACGCCATAGACGAGAAGTAGCCAAAACATTTGCCTTATCAACAACTGTTACTTTTTTGTTTCTCTGACCTGCATATTTATAGGCTAAATGCAAAATACGTTCTACTTCCTCACGGGTATACACACAAGTATCATAAGCTGTATTTCCATCCTCACTTCTGCCTTGCGGACGACCAAAATACATACCTCCCGTAAGTTCCCGAATACACATAAAATCAGCACCGTCTACTAAGTCAGCACGAAGAGGAGATTTATGGATTAATGAGGGGAAAGTTGATACCGGACGAATATTAGCATAAAGTCCCAAATCTTTACGCATCTTCAACAATCCCTGTTCTGGACGCACTTTAGCTGCCGGATTATTATCGTATTTAGGATCACCAATCGCCCCAAACAGGACTGCATCCGATTTCATACATAATTCGTGAGTAGCCTTAGGGTAAGGCTCACCAACAGAATCAATGGCACACGCACCGACAATTCCGTATTCGTAAGTCAAAGTATGGCCAAATTTAGCACAGATAGCTTTGGTAACATTCAAGGCTTGTTCTACTATTTCCGGTCCGATTCCATCGCCAGGAAGGACTGCAATATTCAATTTTTTTCCAGTTGTAGCAGAAAATTTTGTTTCGTTCGCATTTTTTGAAATTTCCGACATATTATATTCTAATTTTAATATTTTTATTCATTTCGATCAATTAATTTTTATTTTTGATATAACTATTATTATCTTTGCATAATCATAACTTTAAAACTAACATTAAATGATTTACGTACTAATTACACTTGGAGCGTTTATTTCAATTATAACAACAGCTATCTTTAAATCGATTACAAATAAATCTAAGTATCAAAATTTAAAAAGAGCACTTGTTATCATTATTTCATTTATTATTTTTGTTGGTTTGTGCGTGTTTTTACTCAAGGAAAAAGGTTACCAATAATTGCAGGCTGCTAATCTATAATATTCAGCATTTTTATTGTTGCTTTTATAGCAGCTACTGTTTGGTCACCATCCAGCCCTCGTGTTTTAAACACCTTTTCCTTGAATCTCCATGTTATAATTGTTTGGACAAATGCATTCGTTTGTCCTCCTGGAGGAATCACAACCACATAGTCTAACAATTCTGGTGTTGGCTTATTCAGCTTTTTATAAATTTTCCACATGGCTTTTGACACGGCATTGTATTGTCCATCTCCGGATGCCGATTGCTCATAAACATTTCCATTGATTTCCATCTTTACAGCAGCCATTGGCCGCAGGCCGTGAGTCAACGACAGCGAATAATTCAATATCTTGACAACTTGTTCTTCCTGCTCGTTCTTCAATACATCGGAAACAATATAAGGAAGTTCATCCAGCGAAACCATTTCCTTTTTATCTCCCAACTCAATAACACGTGCCGTAACACGTTGCATCATTTCATCGTCGAGTTCAATTCCCAGCTGCTGGAGATTCTTTGATATATTAGCTTTCCCAGATGTTTTCCCCAGAGCATACTGACGCTCACGGCCAAATCTTTCAGGCAATAGATCATTGTAATACAGGTTTTTCTTATTATCTCCATCGGCATGAACCCCGGCAACCTGCGTAAATACATTTTCACCAATTACCGGCTTATTATGCGGAATACGAATTCCAGAGTAGGTTTCTACAACCTTGCTGACAGCGTTTACTTTATCTTCTTTTAAATCAGTCTGAACATTCAAATGATCATGCAGAACAGCTAACACGCTCGATAACGGCGCATTTCCTGCACGTTCGCCCAGACCATTAACCGTTACGTGAATGCCCTTCACTCCCGCTTTTACTGCTTCAAAAACATTGGCTACAGCTAAATCATAATCGTTATGGGCATGAAAATCGAAATGGACACCAGGATAACGGCTAATCATTCTACTACAAAAATCATAGGTTTCTGCCGGATTCAAAATTCCCAACGTATCAGGCAGCATGAAGCGGTCAATATTTTCACCTTTCAACGAATCAACCATGAAGTAGACATAATCTTCTGATTCACGCATGCCATTTGACCAGTCTTCAAGATAAACATTGACTGAAATTCCCATTTCTTTTGCATCTCTCAACAATTGCTTAATATCAGCAACATGCTGTTCAGGAGTCTTTTTCAACTGATGCATACAATGTTTTAACGAACCTTTACACAACAGATTCAGCACAGTGCAACCTGCATTCTGTATCCATTCAAGCGACAACCGTCCATCAACAAATCCAAGGACTTCAATTTGATCAATATGTCCATGAGCTCTCGCCCATTGCGCAACCCGTTTTACCGAAATAAATTCACCCTCGGATACCCTGGCTGAAGCTATTTCAATTCTATCAACGCATAGCTCTTCCAACAAAAGCCGGGCAACGCTCAACTTTTCTTGTGCTGCAAAAGAAACCCCCGAGGTTTGTTCACCATCGCGGAGCGTGGTATCCATTATTTCTATCATATTCAATTTGATAATGTGGTAATGTGCTGATTAACCGAACTAGCAATATGATGATTTGATTATTGGTTGATGTAATAATTAATTATCACATCAACCAACCATCATATCAAATTTTTGCAGCTTCATACGCTTCGATTTGAGCCTTTTTACTCAGCAAATAATCAATATCATCCAATCCGTTAAGCAAGCACTCTTTTTTGTAAGCATTGATTACAAAAGTTTCAGATTTCGTCGTTACGTTATTTGTAACTGTCTGATTTTCCAAATCAATTGTGAGAGTAGCCTTTGGATCAGCATTAACTGAAGCAAAAATTTCAGCCAAGAAATCGGCAGACACAACCACCGGAAGAACTCCATTGTTCAATGCATTGTTTTGAAAAATATCGGCAAAAAAGCTCGATACAACAACTTTAAACCCATATCCGTCAATAGCCCACGCAGCATGCTCACGGCTTGAACCTGAACCAAAATTCTTGCCTGCAACCAATATTGACCCTCCAAAAGTTGAATTATTTAAAACAAAATCAGCTTTAGGGCTTCCATCTTTATTATAACGCCAATCGGCAAACAAGTTGTCGCCAAAGCCATCTTTATTGGTCGCTTTCAAAAAACGAGCCGGTATAATTTGATCTGTATCCACATTTTCAATAGGAAGTGGCACTACAGTTGAGGTTAATTTTATAAACTTTTCCATTACTTTACTTTGTTCTAATGTTATTTACGTGGATCTGTTATTTTTCCGGTGATAGCAGCGGCAGCAGCTACAAGCGGGCCGGCCAAAATAGTGCGTGCTCCGGGACCTTGACGACCTTCGAAGTTACGATTTGATGTTGATACAGCATATTTCCCAGCGGGAACTTTATCGTCGTTCATTGCTAAACAAGCCGAACAACCCGGTTGGCGCAAAGCAAAACCAGCTTCGGTAATAATATCAAATAAGCCTTCTTCACGAATTTGCTTTTCAACCATCCAACTTCCGGGAACCAACCAAGCTACCACATTATCCGCTTTCTTTTTGCCTTTTACATAATTGGCAAACACGCGAAAATCTTCAATGCGTCCATTGGTACAGCTTCCAAGAAATACATAATCAATAGCTTTGCCTTCCAGTTTTTCTCCTGGTTGGAAACCCATATATTCCAATGATTTCCGGAACGAAATACGTCCTGCTTCATCTATATCATCCAGTGTTGGAATAGATTCTTTAATACCCATTCCCATACCCGGATTAGTACCGTAAGTAATCATAGGTTGAATGTCAGAAGCATCAAAGGTCAATTCTTTATCAAATGCAGCACCTTCATCGGTCTTCAATGTTTTCCAGTAAGCAAGCGCTTTATCCCATTCTGCACCTTTTGGAGCGAACTCACGACCCTCAACATAATTGAAAGTAGTTTGATCAGGAGCAATAAGGCCACCGCGGGCACCCATTTCGATAGAAAGGTTACAAACAGTCATACGTTCTTCCATAGATAAATTGCGAATTGCTTCGCCGGCATACTCAACAAAATAACCTGTTGCACCGCCAGTAGTCAGTTTCGAAATCATGTAAAGAGCTAAATCTTTCGCAGTAACGCCTTCTCCAAGCTTGCCATTGAAAGTAATACGCATAGTTTTCGGACGGGTTTGCAACACACATTGTGTAGCCAACACCATTTCCACTTCACTGGTTCCTATTCCAAAAGCAATTGCTCCAAAAGCACCGTGGGTTGACGTATGGCTATCGCCACAAACAATAGTAGCACCTGGATGTGTAAAACCATTTTCAGGACCAATAATATGAACTACGCCATTTTTAATGTGTCCGAGTGGAAAATACAACGGCAAGTTAAACTCTGCTGCATTTTTAGCAAAAGTATCCAACTGATTTTTCGAAACAGGATCTTTTACCGGCTGATCTTGATCAATTGTTGGAGTGTTGTGATCGGCTGTCAATGTTGTTTTTTCAGGACGGAATACTTTCAATCCACGTGCACGCAAACCATTAAATGCTTGCGGACTGGTCACTTCATGGCAAAAATGACGATCGATATACAACTGAGTTGGTCCGTTTTCGACCGAGGATACTACATGTGCATCCCAGATTTTATCAAATAATGTTTTCATATATTTATTTCACAAATTTATTTATAGCATTAATATAAGCTTCAACCGAAGCAGCAACAATATCGGTATTCGCACCGAACCCGTAATAAACAACACCATCGCATTCAACCTGCATATGAACCTTACCCATATCGTCACTTCCTTTATTCATCGATTGGATAGTAAATTCCTGTAAGGTCATCGTACGTCTGATAATTTGTTTCAGGGCCTTGATAGCAGCATCTACCGGACCATTTCCAGTAGCAGCCGCTTCAAATTTCTCATTTGCAATAATGATTCCAATGCTTGCAATAGGCCTGATTCCCACACCTGAAGTCACTTGCAGATAATCTAGCTTTATGCGTTGCTTTTCACTACGCTCCAGCCCTGCAATCAGCAAAACATCATCATCGTTAATATCTTTTTTCTTATCTGCCAATTTCAGGAACTCTTCATAAATCACATCCAATTTTCCATTTTCAACATCAACACCCAAAACCCCTAGCCGGTGTTTCAAGGCAGCACGTCCACTGCGAGCGGTCAATACGATAGAGTTTTCGTCGATACCCACATCTTTCGGATCCATGATTTCGTAACTCTCGCGATTTTTCAACACGCCATCCTGATGAATTCCTGAAGAATGGGCAAACGCATTACGACCTACAATTGCTTTATTTGCCTGAACAGGCATATTCATTAATCCTGAAACCAAGCGGCTTGTAGAATAAATTTTTTGTGTATTAATCTGCGTTTCGATATTCAAACCTTTGTGGCATTTCAGAATCATGGCCACTTCTTCCAGCGAAGTGTTTCCGGCACGCTCACCGATACCGTTCATAGTCACTTCCACTTGTCGTGCACCATTCATAACCCCCGAAATAGTATTGGCAGTTGCCATTCCTAAGTCATTGTGGCAATGAGTCGAGATAACAGCATTGTGAACTCCATTTACATTTTCCATCAGGAACTTGATTTTATCGCCAAACTCCCAAGGCAAGCAGTAACCGGTTGTATCAGGGATATTCACTACAGTAGCACCTGCTTTTATGACTGCTTCAACGACACGAGCCAAATACACGTTGTCCGTCCGTCCGGCATCCTCGCAATAAAACTCAACATCTTCCACGTGTTTTTTTGCATATTTTACTGCTGCAACGGCACGTTCCAAGATTTCGTCCCGATTGGAGTTGAATTTATGTTTAATATGAAACTCAGAAGTTCCGATACCAGTGTGAATTCGTTTGTTCTTAGCGTATTTGAGTGCCTCAGCTGCTACATCAATATCTTTTTGAACTCCGCGAGTCAACGCGCAAATCGTTGGCCAGGTTACAGCTTTTGATATTTCGACCACCGAATTAAAATCGCCTGGGCTTGAAATAGGAAAACCAGCCTCAATTACATCCACACCCAACGTTTCGAGTGCCTTTGCCACCTGAATTTTCTCAACGGTGTTCAACTGGCAGCCGGGAACTTGTTCTCCGTCGCGTAATGTAGTGTCAAAGATAAATAATCTATCCATAATCTTCTATTTTAAAATCGACCCTAACCCCTAAAGGGGAACAAGATCCTCGCTATTAAATTTATATCTGTATTATTTTCTAATCACCCGCCCTTACCCCTTAGGGTGGGGTTAAAAAAAAGCCTTCCACACCGAAGTGAGAAGGCTTTATATATTCTTTAAATTAACTACATACCAAACTCACTTCTACTTGTTTTGCAAGAGAATAATAATACCGAGTAGGAGGATATGTAAGTAATTTTTGTTCATTGTTTCTTTTTAAATGCGCTGCAAAGATACTGCAATTTTTCAAATCAACAATACGAAGTGAAAATAATTTGATATTTTTTCTTACGATTCAAAATAAAACGCACGAAAAATAAGCTATTTCAATATAATTACTCGTGAATTGCCGAAATTTCCAGGTTTATTTCCCCAAATTCTATCATAGCGTTAAACAAGCAGATGTTCTGAAAGTTCACAAGTTCAGCGGGTTTTATGTCTTTTTCTATCAGTTTCCCTTCAGAAATCAGATGTGCACGATTCGTTCCATATAATAAAGGGATACGTGGTGTGTACCAATTTTCACCATCAAAAAGGGCTACGTTGCAGTACGAAGTGTCGGTCAACAATCCATTTTTTACCAACAAAACATCATCGCACTCGCCACGCTGTGCGAAAGCAGCATCATATTCGCTACGGTTTTTCGGTTTATAAACCAAGCTTTCAATCGTTGTCTCTACGAGTTTCAGCGTCCGGATTTTCCTTCTTACATAGGGGGTGAATTCCACCAGTTCCACATAGCTATCGTAGAACACACGGCATTTAAAAATACCTTTTTGAGGAATACCGTATTGGTTTATCTGTTCAAGCAGATTGATGGGCTCTTCGTCCGGATAGTGTATTTCAAAAGCTTTATTTACGCGATCCTGATGAAATTTCAGACGATAAACTGCACCATCTTTTATTTTAATTGATTCAACAAATGGGGACATATACTTTTTGATTTAATTCTTGGTATTCTTTAAACAGTTCACTCTGGGCTGTGATTCCACCTCCACTTTTAAAGATTAGCTTATCGCCTTGTTGCTCTACAAACCTTATCATTACCGCCGAATCAAGGTTCTTTCCATCAAACCAACCGCAAATACCAGTATAAAAACTACGGTCGTATCCTTCGGCATATTCAATTATTTCCAGCGTTTTTTGTTTTGGAGCGCCACAGATGGAACCGGCAGGCAGCAAAGCAAATAAAATATCACCCAACCGTTCCTGGTAATCTTCAGGCAATTGACCGGAAATTTCAGAACTCACCTGCAGCAAATCTTGTTTATTGGTAGTGAGTTTATCAATATACCGATACCGTTTCACTTCCACCCCGGTGGCTACCAAACTAAGATCGTTGCGGATCAGATCCACTATTGTAGCATGTTCGGCCTTTTCTTTCGGGTCATTCAGTATAATTTGTTCCGCATTCTCAACAGCTGCATCAATTGTTCCTTTCATTGGATACGAAGAAATCGTTCGACCTTCAATCCGCACAAATGTTTCGGGCGAAAGCACCGTAAATTGTCCATCAAGCCAGAGTTTATATTTAGCAGAACCACGCTGATATAAATCCAGCAGCGAAAGATTTGTATTTATCTTGGTAGGCTGCGTAAGATTTGTTAGAAATGAATTTCCTAAACAAATTTGCTCTACCACATAATCAAATTTCGGTTTATAATCAGCCAAACCCATTGGCTTTATTTCCCATTGAATTGTTTTCGTGTCCTGATCCTTGATCCCTGACTCCCGTTCCTGGAAACTAAAGCGGACAAAGCGTTCATCAATTTCATCTTGTCTAATTACATAGCCCTTGTCCGTTTTATAATCAATAATAAAAAAAAATGGGGAGGAGGATTTAGCCAATCGATTGATCCGTTCGATAATTTGCCGATTATCAAGTAATGTATATGGAAATTGCCCTGTCATCTTTCACCTTTTTTTTGCAAGATCATCACTTTGAATAAGGTCCTTGCTTTTCTCTGGCAAAGTTACTGAAAGTTCACGAAACAGGGAATTCACAGGCCGTTCAACCGCCCAGCTATCACAACGGGATTGAATAACCCCACGATATCAACAAATTGCCGATATGATTACTTCCATTCTTCGAGTTGTGCTGAACAGGAGTCAATCCATACGCACCACGAAGATCCATGAAAACAAGTCCAAAACCAAGTTGCTGCGAAAATCCAACACCTCCCGTCAATCCAAAATTCAGCGTATTGATTTGATCTTTTATATCAGTATTTGCATTAAAAGATGCTGTAACGGGTTGCCCACTCACCGGGTCAATTGAAATAGCTTGCGTTCCGGCGGCATCAGCGTAAACAATACTTGAACCTTTTGTTTTCTCTTTGGCATTCAGCAAAAAACCAACATACGGACCAAAATCAACATATAAACTGGATGCTCTGCCAAATGGAACTGAATACTTTGCCATGACCGGCAGTTCCAGGTAATTCAAAATGGATTGGTTCCTGTAATTAGCATAAAAATAGGTACCTGAGGGAACCTGAGGATTGAATAAAACGGCATCAAAAGCCTGCATTCCATTACGTTGTCCACCTTCGCTCGAATAAAGGATATCAGCCCGCCAAGCAAAATTTGAACTAATATTCCAGTTAAGAGTAAAACCCAAAGCGACTCCTTCTCGCGTAGTCCAGTTTGCACTCAAAGGATTTCCTTTACCTCCAGTGAGCTGAGGAATATTCAAGCCCCCAAAAACTCCTATGGTAAACTCAGATTCACTGATGTCCGATGTCGATTGGGCCAACGCTAAAACCATCGAACATACAAACAGTATTGATGTTACAATAATTTTTTTCATACGATTAATTTTTACAATTAATAGATACGATCAATCTTCTTACCCTGCGGGAATTTACGCAACACGGTTTTTATCTTTAAACAAACCTAAGCCGTTAAAGTTTTATTTGATAATATCGTCGCAGAAACAAATAACTATCAGAAAATTCCTATTGTGGTAGAATAAATACGGAAAGTGGCGAAGTTTTCGGCTGACAAACCTAATTCAGTAACTGTCTGACAATAAGTTTTAGAAGGAAAGTAAAGAGAAGGTAGTGAGGCTATTTTCAAAATCTACTCCAAAAGCAGTTTCAACCCTTAGTAAATTTCTATAACACAAACGAGATTCTAACTGCCCGTAGAAAATTTCTACGGGCAATTAGAAGCGGAATAACTATTTCAAAACAAGTTTTTACCACGCTCCCAGTTCATCTAGAAACATCGAACCACATTCGACACCTTCCAGCTTATCTGCCGGACAAAAGTTAGGATTTTTGAGTTGCAGCTTCAGATAGCGCACACCGACTGCAGAAAAAGTGAGTTCTGGTCGAACAATAACCCGACCGGGAGCAGCAGGGGCAATCAACTGTTTTTCTGAAAGGAGTTGATAGTTCACGCCATCCACCGAACCATACAATTTAATGTCGGGCGAAATTTGCGCACACATAGCAGGTGCATTGATCATGCCCACCGAAAAACGCTCGATCTGCTGAACCGACATCATATCGACAGCTATTTCTACATCCTTACCTTTGCTAAAACCTACCCATTCGGCAAAATCTTTGTCGTGGCCTACTACCCCGTCAGTCAACGCATGCGCATTTCCACCATCATACCACCCGCTTTTTGGAGTTTGTGTATAAGTCAGTCCGGTCAGTTTGCTTACCCGGTAAGCTTTGGATATCATTTTCCCGAGTTGTTTTCCATCAATAAGAGCCTTGGCAGTAACTTCAGCTGATTCGGACAGTGTAAACGGATTTTTATATAACTCCGATTTTCCGTTCACCGTGTAATAGATTTGCGCATCAGGACAATCGCACGACAATGTTATTTGCAGTTTCATATCCGTAGTTGTATTCGACTGAAACTGCACATCGTAGAATGCCCGGGAAGGTTTCACTCCCAGTTGTGCATAACGTGCAAAAGCCGATGGCATACACGTACGAAAACGATCCCAATTTCGGTTAGCTTTATCGCTCCACACCACCTCTGCCAAAGCCGAAAGCCGGGGATAAACCATATATTCCACACTTTCGGTAGTTGGCCTATATTCAGTCCACATGTTAGCCTGCGCACCCAATATATGCTTGGCCTCTGTAACCGATAATTCTGCAGGAATCGGTTCGAAGCCATAAACCATCTTCAACGGCAAGAAACCACCTATTGTAAGAGGTTCAGTCTCCGGATTAGACTGAAAATGATCAAAATAGCAGAACGAACCGGGCGTCATAATCACATCATTGCCAGCCTTGGCCGCAGTAATCCCACCTTGCGTTCCTCGCCATGACATCACGGTAGCATTCGGATCCAGTCCTCCATCTAATATTTCATCCCACCCTATTATTTTACGGCCTTTTGAGTTTAAAAACTGCTCGATGCGATGGACAAAATAACTCTGAAGTCCGTTCTCATCTTTCAGGTTCAAATTCTTGATCAGAGCCTGACAATCAGGACAAGCCTTCCAACGGTCTTTCGGACATTCGTCTCCACCAATGTGAATATATTTACTTGGGAAAATATCCATAACCTCAGTTAATACATTTTCCAAAAACTTAAAAGTTGTGTCACGCGGGCAATAAACCTCTTTGAAAACACCCCATTTGGTAGCCACCTTTATAGTCGAATCCTGCGTACACGAAAGGAAAGGATACGCCGCAATAGCAGCTTGTGCATGTCCTGGCAATTCTATTTCGGGAATCACGGTAATAAAGCGTTCTTTAGCATAAGCCACAATTTCCCGTGCTTCATCCTGCGTATAAAATCCGCCATACGCTTTTCCATCATACTGTTGAGGCAAAAAGTCATAATAATAACCCACCATGGTCTCCTCGCGATGCGAACCGATTTGGATCAAACGGGGATATTTCTTGATTTCAATGCGCCAACCCTGGTCATCGGTAAGATGCCAATGAAAATTATTGAATTTATGAATGGCCATAGCATCAATGTATTTCTTGATAAATTCTACTGGATAGAAATGACGGCACACGTCCAAATGCAATCCACGGTAAGGAAAGCGAGGTGCATCCGCGATTTCTACTGACAAAGCTGTCCATTTTTTGCCTTCCACCCTCTTTTTCCCATAAATCTCTGCAGGCAACATCTGATACAACGTTTGCAGAGCGTAGAAGAATCCATTGCTTGATGAGGCTTTTATCGTAATTGTTTTAGGAGAAATATTCAATGCGTATGCTTCTGCATTTTTAATCTTTGTGTCTTCTTGAAATATTACAGCATTGCCCATTTCACCATTGGCGAGGTTCTGAACTTTTAATTTTATGCCTGATACCAATTCAACCTGCGTCGCAAACTGCTTCGCTAACTTCAGCACTTCTGGCCTGTCGAATGGACAAAGCACCGTTGTACGATTAGTAAAAGAGAATGATCCGGGCTGCGGAATCAATGTTTGTGGATAAGGAATAATGTTATATCCACTAGCAAAAGAAGAACTAAATGAACAACATCCGATAAGCATAAAAATACCTAATAAGCAATTACGAAAAGAGGATGAATAATTTATCATATTATATACATATTTTGATTTTAAACCTTACAAAGATAGAATATCTTAAGTTATAACTATCGATTTTTCAAACAAAAAACCCTATAAATATAGGCTTCAGGAT
>Ga0318568_10000078_pt1 | contig 34661 bp, 34 predicted proteins | sample GRESIP088b5f21_FD_203690 | JGI IMG/M metagenome (GOLD analysis project Ga0318568, IMG submission 203690) | Tropical soil microbial communities from Luquillo Experimental Forest, Puerto Rico - GRE.SIPMG.088b5f21 | ecosystem: Environmental > Terrestrial > Soil > Tropical forest > Bulk soil...
TTATAAAGTATGTTTAAGTAGTTCTAATCAATTATTTGAGTGCAAAATTAATATCTACGCGAGCAAATCCATTTAAAAGTAATTAATCGTTTTTAATTTTTATCATTTAATTACAAATCAAAAACAACACAGCACTATTACTTTCAAACAAACAATATTTAATTGCCATTTATTTCAATATGAAATTATTGGATAATTTAAAAATAGCATACAATTCGCAGTATCAAAACGCTTAGAATATGTTTATTGTTTTGTAAATCTGAATGATAGTTTGCACTACAGACAGAAGTCCCTTTCGAAACAACTCCGAAAGAGACTTCTATCGATATTATAACTGCGTAAAACAAAGATCTTTCCTCTTTGATCTACATTCAGCATCAATGAAAGATATTCAGAAAATTCCGGGGTACCTGAGTTTCAAAACTAATAACTTCGGTTGTAACCGGATGATAAAATGCCAGCAAACGGGCATGTAATCCAAGTCGGTTGATCGGACTTACACCGGCTCCATATTTTTTATCTCCCACAATTGGATGCCCGATATCTTGCATATGAACACGAATTTGATTCTTACGTCCAGTTTCCAATTCGATTTCGAGCAAAGAATAATTATCGTTCGATTTCACACAACGATAGTGTGTGATAGCTTGTTGACCACCATTATCCCTATTACTCGAATGAATTTTCAGTGATTTTTCATTTTCCGAAAGCCAGGTTATAATCGTATCCTGTTCTTTCTCCACTCTTCCTTCCACCAAAGCTACATAAATCCGACGGGTAACGATGCGATGCCAGTTTTCCTGCAAAGTCAATTGAACATCTTTATTCTTAGCAAACATAATCACACCCGATGTTTCACGATCCAGACGATGAACCACGTAAATACGATTTTGTGGCGAACTTTTCTTCACATGATTTTTCAAGATTGAAAAAGCAGTAGTTTCATCCGGATTTCCTGTACTAACAGTCAATAAACCCTCTTTCTTTTCAACTACAATTAAGTATGCATCCTCAAAAATGATTCTCAATTTAGGATGTGAGAGCTCTATATTTCCACGTCCGCTATTTACCGTAACGATATCGCCAGGCTGCAATGCTAAATTGAATTGCGTTGTCACTTTATCATTTACCATTACTTGCCTGTGAGCTAACAATGATTTCACCGAATTACGACTCATGCCACCCATTTTGGCTAACAAAAAAGCCATCAATTCAATCGATTCGGCAACTTTTAAATGTGTTTCTTTCGGTGCAGAGGTTTGTGGTTTTCGTTTCATGTTTTTCTTATATCTTTTTACTCAGGTTCTCCTATTTAAAAACAGGGAAAAGTCTATTTATTTTAAATAATTTGCAACAGCTATCGCTGCATTCTCTCCATCAATAGCGGATGAGGTGATTCCACCCGAATAACCCGATCCTTCACCTGCAGGGAAAAGTCCTTTTACTACCGGATGCTGCCCAGTCTCCGGATTACGCGGAATACGGACTGCAGCCGAAGAACGTGTCTCCACTCCCACTACAACAGCATCGTTGGTCAGATAACCACGCATTTTACGATCAAATTTCTTAAATCCTTCGCGCAGACGACTTGAGATAATGTCAGGCAACCAAAAATGCAGAGGCGAGGAAATCAAGCCTGGCAAATAAGAACAGTCTGGCAAATCTGCCGAAAGCTTTCCTTTTACAAAATCGCCCAATCGTTGTGCTGGAGCTACTTGTCCAAGCCCGCCATTATTCGTATACGCCAAATGTTCTACATATTGCTGGAATTTCAGTCCTGCCAACACGCCGTATTTTTGAAAATCAGCAGGAATATCTTCAGGGCGGATTTCAACCACAATGCCGGAATTAGCATAAGGCGAATTGCGCTGCGAAGCCGACATACCATTCACAACTATTTCGTTCGACCCACTTCCTGCAGGTACAATATGACCACCCGGACACATGCAAAACGAATATACACCGCGTTCATTCACCTGATCGACCAGATTATAGCTGGCAGCTGGCAGAAACGGGCCCCGTTCTTTGCAATGGTATTGAATACTGTCAATCATTGTTTGCGGATGTTCTACCCTCACACCCATGGCAAAACCTTTAGGTTCAAGTTCAACACCTTGATTATGTAACATTTCATAAATATCATGAGCAGAATGACCGGTTGCGAGGATAAGCGACCTAGCTTGAAATACGCTTCCATCAGCTGTCTTGCAACCCACTACCTGATTCTCCTCAATCAGAATCTCTGTCAGTTTTTGCCCAAAATGAATCTCACCACCGCACGAAGTAATAGTTTTACTTATATTTTCAATTACAACAGGCAGTTTGTCCGAACCTATATGCGGATGGGCATCATACAAAATTTCCTCTATCGCACCGTGATAATGAAATATTTCAAAGATGCGATCGGTATTGCCTTTCTTTTTCGAACGTGTATAAAGCTTCCCGTCAGAGAAAGTTCCGGCTCCTCCTTCACCGAAACAATAATTAGAATTGTCATTAATACCTTTATTCCGGTTTAGCTGTGCAATGTCTAATTTCCGCTCATGAGCATTTTTGCCCCGTTCCAGAATAATCGGTTTCAATCCAGCTTCAATCAACTTAAGAGCTCCGAATAATCCGGCTGGTCCGGCACCAATAACCAAAACCGGCGTTTTCCCTTCCACAGATTGATATTCAAAAACAGGCTTTGACCTGTAGGGAGCTGGCTCATTCCAATACACTTTAAGAGTCAGGTTCACTTTTGGTTGAAACGAACGCGCATCAATTGACTTTTTTAGCGTTTGGATATAGGTAATCACCTGAGGTGAAACGACCAATTTATCAGCCACTTGTTTTGTCAACAAAGACGGTGTTTCAGCTTGTTCTGGAGTAAGTATGAGTTGTATTTCTTTGTGCATAATTCTAAAAATTGTCTTTCTTTTTCGGGTTTGCAAAGATACATAATTAAATTGTAAGGCTACAATGGAATACCGGCATGCGGGGAATATAACAACACAGCCAACTATCCTGAATAATTTATTAAGACAACCAACTTCAGATTCCCTCTAATGCAAAGTATCAAATCAATAAAATTTAGTAATTTTGGACTTTGGAAATAAACCTGCAAATAAATTCACTACGGCTGAATTATTTCCGGTTCTCAAATAAAAATCCCCATGAAACGAATAATCATTTTTTTCTGTACCCTTATTGTTGGTACAAGTATCTTTAGTCAGTCAAACCTACAAGTTACAAATATAACAAACCAACAACCGACACCGAATGCTACTGTAGACAGTACAAAAATTAAAGCTGAACTACTGGCTAAAAAGCATCAAAGACACAAAAAATTCATTCAAGCTGCCGATACGCTTTCAAAAAGCGATTATTTGATGAGCATTGACCGGGTAAATGATAATATAATTGATATCCGCGATAGCGCTAAATTAGGTTTTGAAGTAGTGAAAATTGGACATAAAATTGACGAGATATCGAAAAACCTAAACCTGCTACGACAAAACTTCAAAAACAGGCGCGCCACCATAAACATACGAAATTTATACCTCTACCAGAGTTTTGCTTCTGACTTGGATGAAGAAAACGACCGGCTTATGGATCGCCTTAACAGACTACACAAACGAGTTTCTCATTCAAAGCTCCGCATTAAAACTGTGTTGAAAGATTCCATCTTTAAAAAGTTGTATGCCGACAGTTTACTTAGGAACGCTTTCGAGAATAAACTTGTACGGTTGGAGCGGAAATGGGAAAAAACTGATAGCATTACAAAACAAAATATCGACAGCCTCAATGCATTGAAAGTAAAGGCTGCAGACAATTCCATAAGCCTGACCAACATGTTGAGTTCAATAGATGACAGGCTTGACAAAGCCGATCAGCGCATTTTTAGCCAGGAACTTAATTGCTTATGGGAAGAAAACAAAACTGGCACATTGACCAACGATAGTACACGAAGAACTGTCAGTGTTTTGAGCAACGAACAAAAAGCAATCGCATACTATTTTAACCACACATCACAACAACGGATTCTTGTACTTCTGCTCGGATTCCTGCTTTGCATTTGGTTATTTATGAAACGCAAACTTTTAAAAATTATCCGCGAACAGAAAAACAAATACGATTATCTGAACTTGCGATACATAAATAGCCATCCTATACTATCCCTTATAGTATTACTCCTTTGCATTATGCCGTTTTTAGACGCCTATGCTCCAACATCATATATCGCTATTGAATATATCCTGTTGCTCGCAGCTGTATCGGTTATTTTCTTTAGAAAATCAGATCGTCCCTTTATGTTTGGCTGGGCTGCATTGGTTATATTATTTGTTGTGGATGTACTAACATATTTGTTTACTGAACCGGCTTTTATTACCCGCCTGTGGATGGTAACTCTTCATGCTACCATCATTGCAGTCATCTATCTTTTTTCAAAAAAATTAAGCAAGCAAACGCCTTATTACAAATGGATACGAATTTCCGCCATCGTGGGAATCATTCTCACGACTCTGGCCATCATCTCCAACCTTTTCGGAAGATTCTCACTGGCATGCATTTTTGGAATAGCCGGAGCTTTCGCGGTAACTCAAGCAGTTGTCCTTACCGTATTTATCCAAGCAATTATCGAAATCATTTTACTGCAATTAATCAGCAGCCGATTAAGAAAAGGCATTGACAAACCGTTCGACAGTTCAACTGTAATCAGTAAAATAAAAATGCCAATACTCATTATAGCCCTCATTCTTTGGCTTATCATGCTTACCTCAAATTTAAATATTTACCATGGCATCACTAATGTATTAATTGATTTGCTAACCAGCACCCGCTCCATCGGAAGTATTTCTTTTAAACTAACCAGCGTATTAATGTTTATCGTTATTATTTGGTTTGCCCACATCCTGCAACGATTGATAAGCTTCCTCTTTGGCGAAACGGGAATGGACTCCGAAGATCTCACCACAGCTACCAAAGGGCAGCATTCACGCTTGCTCATTACACGCCTACTGGTACTCATAGGAGGTTATTTGCTTGCCATCGCGGCATCAGGACTACCCATCGACAAACTCACATTCTTGCTAGGCGCACTAGGCGTTGGTATTGGTATGGGCTTGCAAAATGTTGTCAATAACTTCGTATCGGGCATTATTCTTATCTTCGACGGCTCGCTCCAGATAGGTGACGAAATAGAAGTAACCGGACAAACAGGAAAAGTGAAAGAAATCGGATTACGGGCCAGCACCTTGAGCACGGCCGATGGAGCAGAAGTAATTATCCCGAATGGAAATATCCTGTCGCAAAACATAGTAAACTGGACATTCAGCAACGATCAGAAAAGAATTACCCTTGCATTCTCACTCACAGGGAAAGAACTGGATGCCAATGTGATTAATGAGGTGATTAATGAGACAATCAAAAGTATTCCGAATGTAATTTCTCATAAAAAGCCAGTGATATTATACACCAAAGTAACCCCCGAAAGCTGTTCACTCACTATCCGGTTCTGGAGCACCATAAGCAAAGTGGATTTGGTAAAGAGCGAAGTTATGCTGGAACTTAGCACAGCATTTACAAATAAAAATATCGGGTTTGAATAAAATGCAGAAAATATAAAACAACCTGACTTAGCTAAACTCAAGGTCTAATGCGCAACTTCCCACTGAATGAAAGTTGCGCTTTTAGTTTTGCGAAACACCTGACAACAATAATATTATACAACAATTAATAAGCATCCTTAAGGGCAATCATAATTAATGAAATACTATATAAATAGTTCAGTAATTATCTTGATTTCAAAACTTTCAGAATACCGCTTATGTTTTAAATCAACCGTTTAAACCAACAAGCTAAATATACAAAGTGGACTCCTGTAACCACTTACTTCTAAAATAACAAGTGAAGAACCGAAAAGCATTACGAGTAGGAAAAATTAAACCCAACACTGTATGAAAACAAGTATCTTAATTTTTAAGTCGTTACTACTGGTCATTATTCTAACGTTCAGCATAGGTTCATATGCACAAGATCCGGTTAAGGTTTCAGCGAAAGAATACAAAAAAGTAGTACTTGACAATGAAAAAGTTCGTGTTATTCAGGTTGAATTTGCCCCTGGAGATGTTGCCGCATGGCATAGTCATCCTAATCATGTTGTCTATATATTGACTAGTGGAAAAATAGAAATAACAAACAAAGGCGAAAAGCCAGTTATTTCTGAATTAAAGGCCGGTGAAGCTATGTATATGACTGCAGTAACACACATGGCAAAAAACGTGGGAACAACTACGATCAAGTTGGTTATAACTGAAATTAAACCCGCGCACTCCAAAATGAAAAGTGCTGCAAGTATGCCTAAGTCCGAATCGGATAAATAAACCTAAAATAACGATTACATGCTTCATTTTCATTTACAAAAAAAGCAACCTGTGCTTGGGTTGCTTTTTTGGCAAATACAAATATAAACCAACAACCGCCGGCATAGCTACAAGAACTTCTGTCGGCGGTTGAGAAGAGAAAAGGCAATTTAGCTAAACTCAGATCAAATGACAATATTTTTACAAAGTAACAATTACCTTATATCCTCTCCCATGTATGTTTAAAATAAGAATATTAGGATCCTTATCAAATAGTTTACGCAATTTGCACACATAAACGTCCATGCTTCTTGAATTTTTGTAATTGCTGGTACCCCAAATCATATTCAGAATCTCTTCGCGTTCAATTGATTTATTGATATTGGCAGCAAATACAACTGTCAAAAACAATTCTTTCACGGTAAGTTTAACCGCTTGACCTTCATAAATTAACGACCGATCATTTACGTCAACAGTGTACCCTCCAATTGTATACGTAGGAGCATTCAAAAGTTCAGCCAATTCATCACTCTCTGCTTTCAGTCTGAAATCCATTCTTGGAGGAATAGAGTGACTTTTCGTCGGGATGAATTGTTTGAGTTCAAACTTCATAGTCCTGAGTCTCATACTCATTTCCTCGATAGCAATTCTCATTTGCTCAATTTTTTCTTCCAAATTTTCAATATCCATTTTGTTTTATTTAAATATTAATATAGTGAGATATAGTGTACTTATTCTTTGGCACCGGGGCTTATCGCCACAAAAAATCCTTAAATTCCGTTTTATTAATTTCAAACCACAAAACTACAAAATTTATTTTAAATTGTCAAGAAATATTCTAATATTTTTCATCTTAAAAAGCCGAAATTAATTTTAATAATTTAACATTTTGGTTTTAATCGGAAAGTTCAGTAAAATCTGAATGCGTGTAAATAAAGAATCTAGATTAATACCAGACAATTTTCCATATCTCCGATCTACTTAAAGCTTAATCATTTCATTTCCTGCCCAATACATCTATGAATCGAATATCATTAACCTTCTACGCAGACAGCCTCGATTTTATCGAATTATTCCATCTATTCCAGTTTCAAGCATTAAGCCTTCTTTCAATCTTGTTTGAGTTTCATTCACGAACTTGCTGCTTCCAGCTACCACGCTCCCTGACAACAATACAACCCAAGCCATCAACCGTCATTCTAACCATAGAACAGAACAAGCCGACGCAAACGAGTGTTTTATTCCTGTAAAGTATAAGGTACTATCAATGGATTGAGTTTCGCGCAACTTTGAATGTCCAATTTAAAAAAACAACTAAACATCATGGAAGTAAACTGGATTATTTTACTTATAGTTTTAGTTTGCGCCATTGTTTTGATTATTTCGCTGATCGTAAAAAACAAGAAAGACAAAGATGAAGTAATCAGATTCTACAACTCTGACACAGACATTGAAAAAGAAGAATCACGAGAAGGCGAGGAATAAGAAAACTAGTATTATTCCTCGGTAAAGGTATTTGTAAAAACAAAAACAGACTAACCTCTAAGTTAGTCTGTTTTTGTTTTTCAGAAAAGTGATCCGGATGAGATTCGAACTCATGACCCACGCCTTAGAAGGGCGTTGCTCTATCCAGCTGAGCTACCAGACCAAACTTTACTTTATTTCTAAAGCGCTGCAAAAGTAGTTCAAATTTCGTAAAGATGCAACACTTTTCCCTAAAATTGGGAAAAGGGCTAATTAATTGGCAAAAAATCGCTAATTTTGTCTGCTGTAAAAGAATCAGACAAATTTAACAACATTCACAATAATGAAGGTATTAAAATTCGGCGGAACATCCGTAGGTTCAGCTAATGGCATTTTAAGTGTAAAGAAAATTGTAGAGGCGCAGAGCGAGCCTGTAATCGTGGTTGTTTCAGCACTTTCAGGCGTCACCGATCAACTTTATACAATTGCAAAACTGGCCTGCGATGGTGATAAAGCCTATTTGACAGAATATGATCAAATGTTGGCTCGCCACCTTGAAGTTATTGACAATGTAATAACTACAGACAAAAAAGAGAAAGTTTTAACCCTCATTCAAACACAATTTGTTGATCTTTCCAACATATTCCGCGGCGTTTTCCTGATCAAGGATATTTCTACAAAAATTATTGATACCATTGTAAGTTATGGCGAGTCAATCTCCTCTATTATTGTAGCGTATGCTATCAACGATGCTGTTCATTTCGATTCGAAAACTTTCATCAAAACTGAAAATCAGTTTGACAAGCATATAGTTGATTTCAATAAAACAAATGCACTAATTCATAATACATTTGCTTTTGCACCTTCAACTTGCGTTTGCGGTGGTTTTATCTCCACGGACGCCAGCACAAATTTCATAACTAACCTGGGCCGTGGTGGTTCTGACTATACTGCAGCCATTTTGGCAGCAGCCCTTCATGCTTCCATACTCGAAATATGGAGCGATGTGGATGGTTTTATGACTGCCGACCCACGCATTATAAACAATGCCTACGTCATTGAAAAGTTGAGCTTTATTGAAGCTATGGAACTTTGTAATTTCGGAGCTAAAGTAATTTACCCACCAACAATTTTCCCCGTTTTTCATCAAAACATCCCTGTAAAAATCAAAAATACCTTTAATCCGGAAGCCGAAGGCACCTATATTTCACGTGAAAAAACAGGTGAAGCAGGCAAAGCCATTAAAGGTATTTCATCTATCAATGACACTTCGCTAATCACCGTGCAGGGGCTTGGTATGGTAGGTGTGATCGGTGTAAACTACCGGATATTCCGCGTTCTAGCAAAAAATGGCATCAGTGTATTCCTTGTTTCACAAGCATCATCTGAAAACACAACATCCATCGGAGTTCGCAATGCAGACAGTGCATTGGCCGTGGAAGTCCTCCGCAAAGAATTTGCTTACGAAATTGCACAAGGAGAGATTAATGAAATTTTCTCGGAAGATGATTTGGCAACAGTAGCTATTGTTGGTGACAATATGAAACGCACTCCCGGTATTGCCGGAAAGCTTTTTGGAACTTTAGGCCGAAACGGTATCAATGTGGTAGCTTGTGCGCAGGGTGCTTCGGAGACTAATATTTCATTCGTCACCGACCGCAAATCGCTACGTAAAGCCTTGAACGTTATCCACGACTCTTTTTTCCTTTCCGAATATCAGGTATTAAACATATTTGTTGTAGGCGTTGGCACAGTTGGCAGCAGCCTGCTTGACCAAATTAAGAAGCAACAGCAGAAGCTGATGTCACAAAACGGATTAAAGCTGAATGTGGTTGGAATTGCCTCCAGCAAAAAGATGCTCTTCACCCGCGACGGAATAAATCTTGAAAATTTCAAAGAAGAATTATATTCTAAAGGAATTGACGCCACTCCAAAACTGATTTGTCAAGAAGTGGTAAATATGAATATCTTCAATTCGGTATTTGTCGACTGCACCGCCAATCACGATGTGGCCGAATTGTATCAGGCTTTGCTCGAAAACAACGTATCGGTGGTTACTGCCAACAAAATTGCAGCTTCATCTGCCTATGAAAACTATGCAGGACTAAAAGAAACCTCCCGTCGACGGGGCGTTAAGTTCCTTTTCGAAACCAATGTTGGTGCAGGTTTACCAATCATTAATACGATGAACAATCTGATAAACAGCGGTGATCATATTGAAAAAATGGAAGCGGTACTTTCCGGAACTCTCAATTTTATTTTCAACACACTCAGCAGCAATATTCCACTTAGCAAAGCTATTTTAATGGCCAAAGAAGCCGGATTTTCTGAACCAGATCCACGAATAGACCTGAGTGGAAAAGATGTAATCCGAAAGTTGGTAATCCTGGCTCGCGAAGCAGGTTATAGAGTAGAACAGGCCGACGTGCTTAAGAATCTGTTTATCCCAGAGAAATACTTTGCAGGAAATCTGGATGATTTCTGGAAAAACGTTCCCAAGTTGGATGCAGAATTTGAAGCCAAACGACAAACCTTGGCAGCCGAAAATAAACGCTGGCGATTTGTTGCCACCATGGAAAATGGCAGCTGTAAGGTTGGTCTTCAAGAAGTTGACAGCATGCACCCTTTCTACGACTTACAAGGCAGTAACAACATCATTCTGATAACTACTGAACGTTACAATGAATTCCCCATGATGATAAAAGGATATGGAGCTGGGGCGAGTGTTACTGCAGCAGGTGTTTTCTCCGACATCATGAGCATTGCAAATATCCGGTAGTCAATAAAAGTTATTTTAACGCTTATCCGCATGAAGGCAAGTTATTTTCTAAAACTATCGGTTCTGCTGCTTTGCATGACAACTTCCTCTTGCACAAAACAAGCACCGCAACTACCATCAAATAAAGGCAACGAACCCGACAACAGCGAAGTTTCATTAGTAAAAATCAACAAGAAACTAGCGACCAAAGAAGATCATATCATCAAAGAATTTGCTGAAAGCAAGGGTTCTTTCAAAAAAAATGAACTCGGATTTTGGTATAAGATATATAATTCAGGACACGGAGTTGCTGTAAAAGATTCCTCCGTTTGCAAAGTGTATGGCAAATTAATGCTATTAAATGGAAAGACCCTTGAAGAAGCTTCCAACGAATTTGTAATTGGGAAAAAACAAACAATTGTCGGACTCGAAGAAGGATTAAAACTCATGCACAGAGGCGATAGTGCAACATTTATCATTCCATGGTACCTGGCCTATGGAATGAAAGGGTATGAACCATTGGTTCCACCTTATACTTCGATAATTTATAAGATCAAACTGTTGAATTAATTCTCGGGAAGATTCAGCCAATTATTTTGCTGATTAAAACCTCAACTACAAATCTTATAACTTTATTCGTTTTCTTAACTTTTAAATATCATTTTTTAATCGGATATTTGTAAAAAAATAATTTATTGATATGAAACGAATTTCTTATCTATTTCTACTTGGTTTTCTTATTTCGTTGGTGGCGTCATCGTGTAGTAATACAAAGACTTACGCACAATTACTCAATGAGCAGAAGGATCTAATTGATGCTTATATCAAACGAAACAATATTGAAGTTGTTTCGACATTTCCAACCGATACCCCTTGGGTCAAAAACGGGAAAGATGTATATGTACTGACTAAAAGCGGTTTATATTTCCATATGGTTAATCCGGGCGACCTATCGTCAATGGACACTCTTGTGCTTAAAAACCTGGTTGTACCGCGTTTTAAAGAGTATACACTAAATGTTATTTCAGACACAATAAGCAACTGGAATACAGTAGACTACCCATACCCATCTGATTTTATCTATGGCGATCTTACCCAATCATGCAAAGCCTTTCACGAAACTGCCTCATACATGAAGCGAAATGAATCGCAAGCAAAAATCATTGTTCCGTCTGGAATTGGCTTCAACGCCGATCTTCTGAGCGTAACTCCCAAGGCTTTTGATATCAAAATCAAATATCAAAAGTAGTTGATTGTAAAACATCAGCCTTACAATGCTATACTCACTAAACTTATAAAACCATGACTCTAATTAAATCAATCTCCGGCATTCGCGGTACTATCGGCGGACCGGTTGGTGATGGATTGAACCCCTTGGATATAGTTCGCTTCACAGCTGCTTATGCCACGCAAATTAAAGCAAACAAACAAACCGATGCAAATAAAATTGTGGTTGGCCGCGATGCCCGTATCTCGGGCGAGATGGTAAATCAATTGGTTATCGGCACATTATTGGGAATGGGATTCGACGTTATTAATATCGGATTAGCCACTACACCAACAACCGAACTGGCCGTAACGATGGAAAATGCTGCTGGTGGAATTATTCTCACAGCAAGTCACAATCCGAAACAATGGAATGCCTTGAAACTATTGAACGAAAAAGGAGAATTTCTAAATGCCGCTGAGGGTGAAAATGTATTGAAAATTGCCGCCGAAGAAAGTTTTGAATTTTCTCAGGTTGACGAATTGGGAAAGCTAACCGAAGATTTCACATACACTCAAAAACACATTGACAGTGTTTTAGCACTCAAATTAGTAGACATTGAAGCTATTAAAGCTGCCAATTTTAGCGTTGCAATAGATTGTGTAAATTCCGTAGGTGGAATTGCCATCCCAGCTTTGCTGAAAGCATTAGGTGTTGAAAAAGTCGAAAAACTGTTTTGTGAACCAAACGGGCAATTTCCGCATAATCCGGAACCTCTTCCCGAGCACTTGACTGAAATATCGGAATTAATGAAACAAGGCAAAGCCGATGTTGGATTTGTGGTCGATCCGGACGTAGATCGCCTGGCAATTATATGCGAAGATGGAAGCATGTTTGGCGAAGAATACACGTTAGTCTCTGTTGCTGATTACGTTCTTCAAAATACGCCAGGAAATACCGTTTCAAATCTCAGCTCTACACGAGCCTTACGAGATGTAACCAATAATCGTGGAGGAAATTATACTGCTGCAGCAGTGGGTGAAGTAAATGTGGTAACTGCCATGAAAGCCACAAACGCAGTAATCGGCGGCGAAGGGAATGGAGGTATCATTTACCCTGCAAGCCACTATGGACGCGATGCATTGGTTGGGATTGCCTTATTCCTGACTCATCTGGCCAAATCAAAAACAACTGTTTCTGCTTTACGCAAAACATATCCAGAATACTATATTTCTAAAAATAAGATTCAGCTAACTCCCGCTATTGATGTTGATGGTATCCTAACCGTAATTAAAGGAAGTTACAAACAATTTGAAGTAAATGATATTGATGGGGTAAAGATTGACTTCCCTACAGGCTGGGTTCACTTACGTAAATCGAATACAGAGCCTATAATTCGGATTTATTCCGAAGCCGGAACCCCTGAGCAAGCAGAAGGTTTTGCCAAGGCAATCATAGAAGAAATAAAACGAATTGCAAACCTGTAAAGTTGCAATTTTTATCTACAACAAAAAAGACTTATTCCGAGAAAGAATAAGTCTTTTTTGTTACGTAAAATATGAAATCTGTTATAAATCTAAAACCGTCAACTATTATTTTACCGGAACTGAATTGGGTTTACTCTGCGTTGTCGTTGGAGCAGAATTAGCAGTACCTTCCTCGATAGGAAATATTCCCTGAAAATGCTTTATCTGATAATGGCTCATAGATTGGTTTGACTCGAAACCAATCCCTTTGGTTACACTCGTTGCCCGGGTAATTTTCACCAAACTATCCGAATAAAAGCGCTCTTGGTTCTGATTCCAGAAAAGCTGCTCCGTTTCAAAAAGTTCACCTTGCAAATTAATGATCCGCACTTTCCCCCTTAGCTCCCAAATTTTCTCATTTTCTTTAAACTTTGCATACTGGCTGTGTATGTTAGCATCCACTTTCAGATTTTGATCAAAACGTTCAAAGTGAATACCCTTAGGAAATTCCCAATAGGGTTGGTTGGATTTATCGTACACATCCCAGCGTGGAGTTGAAATCCGATACCGGGTTATCCCTGAATCAGAAATAACTGTGGTAATATCAGTTGCATGAAGCTTGGGCATTGCCGAACGATCCTTGATTGCAGATATTTTATCCGGCTTTTCCTTACTGCAAGATACAACAAACGCAACCAATAAAGTACAGCAAATAAGCGTTCTGAAAGCCAATATTTTTTTTGAACGGAGAATGGTAAACATCTTCGGACTCTTTTCTATCATTATTCTTGAGTACCGTTTGGCATTAAAGTTTACGTTTCACGAACCAATGTTCATTAAATGTAAGACTCATAGTTATTTTATAGTAATTCTCTTTCAGAACTGTAGAACCAATCTTTCCATACTCAAATGAAAGATTTAGCATTGAGATGGAATTAGTAGCTCTGCTATATATCGGTAAGCCAAGCCCGCAAGTTGCACTGTAGTTTTTAGGAGGTGTAACACCTTCTACCTTATAATACGAATCACTCACATTAAATCCGGCACGATAGCGGATTCTGTCCGAGAAAAATCGTCCGGTAGGATTCGGTTGATATTGAAAACCAATGTCGAGTTTAGAACGATTGCTCAAGCTATCGGTCTTTCCAAAAAACTTAGCATTCTTCCATTCTTGCATACTATAATCAACACCCACTGTAAATCTCTTATTATAACAGTAGTTAACTCCTACCCCATATACCGTTGGCAGATCAAAACCTGAAACATTATTCACTGTTGTATCGCCCGCACTATAAGTCGTTTGGGTAAAGCTTCCGTTCATAGCTTTCTTGGGTTCGTAAATAACTCCCAAAGTAACATCATGCTTCTTATTGAAAGTATTGAAATATTGAGCCCCAAAGCGAAAACGAAAATTATTAGCCCTGATCGTATTAGTCTGAGTCGTTGAAAGAAAATCCGACGAACTGATAGAGTTAGTGGTCGTGCTACTAAAACTCAAATCGCGCAAATTATTTACTGTACCAAACATGTAATACACATTCACCCCCAAAGCCAGGTGATTAAATAGTTTTGCAGATAGACCTGTATACACTTGCGTAAAGCCCCCGCTACCAACAAAACTACGGGTGGTTCCAACGCTATCAAGGGCTGTTGTATTCGGGATTGTTATAGTATCTTTTTTATAGAAGTCATACCCCAAAAAAGAATACGGTAGTACACCAGCACTAAATCCAAGCCACTTTGCCAATGGAAACTGCATCGTGATATATTCCAGATTAGCATTATTTTTCGTTACTTTTTTGCCTGATTCTGAAAATTTAGAAATCAAAGCAGAACCTCCGATATCAAACATGAAATTCAAGCTATCCACAGCACTATAAGAGGCTGGATTAACTGTATTAATGTTAGTACTTGAGCGCGAACCAATCGAAACACCTCCCATGGCTCTCTGCTCACCATTATTAGTATCACTGATATCACCATATCCAAACCTCGTATACGGAGAGTTGGTATTGTTTTGACTGGAAGAAAATTGAACTAGAAGGAATGACGAAAGTACGAGAAGAAATAGCTTATTTTTGTACATTGTATTGGAGTATGCGGTTCAGACCGATTAACACTAAATTTCTTTCTGCAAAGATGGCATTTTTTAGCTTCGTATCAAAGTAAAAAGTGCTACCTCCAGTTAAAAATGCTGAAAGTTCAGGATATTTAATTTTTAATACATTTATATAACCATCTATTTCGAAAACAATACCATAAATTGCTCCGGAAAGAATAGCTGAATCTGTCGAGTTCCCAATTAACGGACTTTCACTTCTGGGTGCTATGAGAGGTAATTTATGGGTAAATTCATGTAGTGCCCGGAGTCTCAAATTAAGTCCAGGAGCAATATTACCTCCCTGATATACCTTATTCGAATCTACAAAGTCATACGTAATTGCAGTACCAGCATCAACCACCAACAGATCGCAATTGGGTTTCAAAAACGAAGCACCTATCACAGCTGCCAACCTATCTTTTCCCAACGTTTCAGGTGTTTCATATCGATTTTCAATTGGGATTTCAGTTTTATGAGATAATTCAATAAAACTACTAAAACGAGTTTTTAAACTTTCGATTAGCTTCTCATTCTCTAAAACCACACTCGAAATTATGCAATGGTCAATTGAAAATTTCAAAATTAAAGCAGAAATTTCGCTTTCATCAAACCGTTCGTAAGCAAATGCCTCTACCAGTCTATCCTGATCGAAAATGCCCACTTTGGTACTAGAATTTCCCTGATCAATACACAGATTCATAATTCAGTAATTGACGAAAGATTATTTAGAAGATCCAACCTTTTGGATTCATATTTATTCTTACAAAATCATTTTTTCGATGGGAAGAACCAGAATTCCTTCAGCTCCTAAAGCTTTTAATTTTCCGATAATATCCCAGAATCGTTTCTCATCAATAACTACATGAAGAGAATTCCATCCTTCTTTTGCCAATGGCATGATAGTAGGACTTTTCATCCCTGGGAGAACTTCAATAATCTTTTCAATATTCTCAACCGGAACGTTCATCAACACATATTTTTTATCTTCAGCCATTTGCACAGCTTCAATTCTAAAAAGCAATTCATCCAATAAAGCTTGTTTTTCTTCTGACAATTTCGGGTTAGCAATCAACAACGCTTCCGATCTCATCAACACCTCAACTTCTTTCAGATGATTCGTAACCAAGGTACTACCTGAACTTACAATATCGAAAATAGCATCAGACAATCCAATATTAGGAGCTATTTCAACAGAACCTGTAATGACATGAATATCTGCATTAACACCTTTTTCTTTCAGGAAATCACTCAATATCACAGGGTAAGAAGTGGCAATAACTTTTCCATTAAACCAGGAAATACCCTGATAATCTTGCTCTTTTGGAATAGCCAAAGACAGCCGGCATTTACTGAACCCCAATCGTTTTGTTACTAAAACATTCTTTTTCTTCTCAGCATATTCATTTTCACCAACAATCCCTATATCAGCCACTCCATCTGCCACTGATTGAGGAATATCGTCGTCGCGAAGAAATAAAACTTCCAAAGGAAAGTTGCGAGCAGGTAATAACAACAGACGCTTCCCTGATTCGAGCTTTATGCCGGTTTCTGTAAGCAACGCCATAGTTTCTTCGTATAATCTGCCTTTAGCTTGTATTGCAATTCGTAACATAATTTCTTTTATTAATTTTTGGTGCACAAAGGTACAAAAAATGCTCGAATCCAGCATTTTTTCCACAAAAAAAGTCCGTTATCGAAATAACGGACTTTTACGCCTGCAAGAATTTCTTTTTGCGATAGCTTTTTAATTACTTAACAGCTTTAGTTGTATCAACTTTAGTTGTGTCTGCAACAGCTTTAGTAGTATCAACTGCAACTACTGTAGAGTCTGCTTTAGGAGCTGCTGATTCAGCTTTTTTTGCGCAAGATGCAAAAGCCATAGCTACCACAAAAAATAAAAATACTTTTTTCATTTCTTCTAAACTTTAAAAATTTAACATGTTTGTTTTGCAATTCAAAATCGATGCAAAGTTACATCATTTTTTTATTCCGCATTAATAAATATCACTTTTTTTTAAAATATTTTTTGGTTTAATTGTTTTTTATGTCTTTTTCAGAATAATCACTCTATAAATTCAACTTTTTAAGCTATCCAAACACATATATTGAGCAAAAAAAAGTCCGTTAGAATATCTAACAGACTTTTGCTTCGCATTAAATACGAAAGCTCAAATTACTTAACAGCTTTTGTTGTATCAGCAGCAACTGCAGTAGAGTCAGCAGCTGGAACAGTGTCAACAGCTACAACTGTAGAATCAGCTTTAGGAGCTGATTCAGCTTTTTTTGGAGAACAAGATGCGAAAGCTAAAGCTACAACGCAAAACAAAAATACTTTTTTCATTACTTTAAATCTTTAAAATTTAACATGTTAATTTTGCTATTCAAAATCGGTGCAAAGATACAGCATTTTTTGTTTGTGCATTAATATTGCCCATTTTTTTTTGAATTATTTTCGAACAAAAAAAAATGAAACTATAAAACACTAATTATCAATGTCAACATAAAATCATTTATTTGTAGAATATAAATATCTTTTTATACTTTTCTTCGGAGTTTTCTCGAATTCGTGAGGATAAAGTTGTATTTTGGACACTCCTTCATAAGATGCAACCATTGAATTGAGCAGTTTTCGGTTCTCTTCCATCAAAATTTCCAACTGCTCCTGATCTACACCTTCGGCATCCACCGCTTCATAGTCGGGACAAACAAGCGCAATCAGCTTCCCATTATTTTCAATCACCAAACTTTCCATCACATAGGGCATATTGTTCAACTTAGCCTCAATTTCTTCCGGATAAATATTCTGCCCGCTCGCACTCAGAATCATCGTCTTATTACGCCCACGAATAAAGACATTGCCCTCATCATCTATGGTTCCTAAATCGCCGGTATGCAGCCAACCGTCAGCATCAAGTATTTGGGCTGTTGCTTCGGGGTTCTTATAGTAACCGGACATGACATTCTCGCCTCGAACGCAAACTTCGCCAACCCCTGTCACCGGATCCGGAAACACTAATTTTGCCTCCATGATATCTAATAATTTCCCCGAAGATTTTGGAACAAAGTCTTTTGCATGAGAATAACTAATCAGAGGTGCACACTCTGTCATACCATATCCGACGGTAAACGGAAACTTTATTTTATTGAAAAACTCTTCTACTTCCGCATTTAAAGGTGCACCACCTACTACAATTTCTGAAAATTCGCCTCCGAAAGCATCGATCAGTTTTTTGCGTATTTGTCCTAATACCGGCTGATCTAAAAACGGAATGCTCAAAACCCAACGCATAGATGGCTTGGCGAGCAAGGGTTGAATTTGCTTTTTATAAATCTTCTCAATAATCAAAGGAACACAAAAGATTACATTGGGACGAATCTCTGCAAAGGCTTGTAGCAGAATTTTGGGAGACGGAGTTTTGCCAATAAAGTGAATATGACAACCGGCGCAAGTAGACGTTAAAAACTCAAAGGCGCAACCATAAGCATGCGCCAGAGGCAGAAAAGAAATAATCCGGTATTGAGGAGCTATCAATTTTGTTCGAAACCCAAAAGTGATATTACCAGCCAAAGCATTTCCGCTAGTCATCACCCCTTTACTAAAACCTGTGGTTCCGGAAGTGTAGTTAATCGATACTACTTCTGAATTTGGTTTATCGGCATAACGCACACAATCACGATGAAAACCGTAAGGATATTTTTCAACAAATATTCGTTTAATATTATCCAACTGAATCGAAGTCGGGTCTAACTTCGGATCGTTATTTTCAACAGCATTCGCCTCTTCTGTTTCATCTTGCCTGTCAACCTGATTCAACAAGGTAATACAACTGAAATTTGTCAACGTAAATACAGCCTTTATTGTAGTCAGCTTCTCTTCTTCCAAATTTTCCCAGATGGCATCCCCCACAAACAACAACTTTGACTCCGAATGATTGGCAATATGGTGCACATCATTCGGATTAAAATCTTGTAATATCGGAACTACAATGGCTCCGTAAGTCACGGTTGCCAAATACGTAATTGCCCAATTGGCATTATTGCGACCAATCAGTGCTATTTTATCGTTTTGCTTTATATTACATTGATCGAAAAGGATATGCAATTCCGCCACTTTCTCTGCTATATCGGCATACGTTAGTGTTACATTTTCGCCATAGTTTGTAAAACCCGGCAAATCCCAGTTTTTGCGAAATCCATCTTCGAACAATCGAATAAAGTTTTCCTGAATCATATTGAAATCTATTTCGTAAATATTTTATTAAAACCGTGCAAAAATAATGAATTATTACACGTTTGATATGCAAGTGTGCGAATATTTTGATTCTTTGAACTTTAGAGAAGGCTTTTTAAACTAAATAAGCATTCCTGAAAATTTCATTTTTATTCCGCCCCGAACAAGTAAAAATGGCTCATTTTTGACTATTTGAAAGCCTGAAGCTGTAAAAAAATCAGTATCTTTGTGGCTTCAAAAAAAATATCTTAATTGAGTTATGAATATATCGTATAATTGGCTGAAACAATACATTAATATTGATGTTACGCCCGATGAATTATCGAAAGCATTAACTTCCATTGGTCTGGAAGTAGGCGGAGTGGAAGAAGTTCAAACCATTAAAGGCGGGTTAGAAGGACTGGTTATTGGCGAAGTGCTGACTTGCGCTAACCACGAAAATTCCGACCACTTGCATGTTACCACTGTAAATGTTGGAGCGGCAGAACCGTTGCAAATTGTTTGCGGGGCACCGAATGTGGCTGCAGGACAAAAGGTGGTGGTAGCAACTGTGGGTACAAAACTATACTCGGGCGAAGAAAGCTTCAGCATCAAACGCTCAAAAATACGTGGCGTAGAATCGTTCGGTATGATTTGCGCCGAAGATGAAATTGGCGTAGGAACCAGCCACGATGGTATCATTGTACTCCCCGCCGAAGCTGTAGTTGGAACATTGGCCAAGGATTATTACGGTATTAAAAATGACACTTTATTAGAAGTTGATATTACTCCAAACCGTATTGATGCAGCATCGCACTTTGGCGTAGCACGCGACCTCGCTGCGTTTTTTGCATTAAAAGATAAATCGGTAAAGCTGATCAAACCTTCGGTAGAAGCTTTTGCCGTTCAAAATACACATCTGACCATTCAGGTAACAGTAGAGAACGCGGATGCATGCCCACGTTACTCGGCAGTAACTATTTCGGGCGTGAAAGTAACCGAATCGCCGGAATGGTTGAAGAATTACCTGTTAATCATTGGACTCCGCCCTATCAACAACATCGTTGACGTCACCAATTTCGTGTTGCACGAATTGGGTCAACCTATGCATGCTTTTGATGCTGATAAGATAAAAGGTGGCGAAGTGCGTATCAAAACGTTGGCGGAAGGAACCCCGTTCACCACGCTGGACGGCACTGAACGCAAACTGAATGCTGCCGATTTGATGATTTGCAACGCTACGGAGCCTATGTGTATCGGTGGTGTGTTTGGCGGTTTAGATTCAGGTGTAACAGAAACAACCCAAAACGTTTTTTTGGAAAGCGCTTATTTCAATCCGGTTTCTATCCGCAAAACGGCCCGTCGCCACGGGTTGAATACCGACGCTTCTTTCCGCTACGAACGCGGTTGCGACCCGACCAACACCATTTACGTATTGAAACGTTGTGCGTTGTTGATACAAGAAGTAGCCGGCGGGGAAATCTCAAGCGAAATAATTGATATCTACCCGGAAGAAGTAAAACCATTCGAAGTACCCGTATCATTACGCAAGATCAATACCCTAATTGGCAAAGAAATTGGCAAGGAAAATATTGAAACCATTCTAGCTGCGCTCGAAATGAAGATTGTAAGCCAAAACGAAGAAGGTTACGTGCTTCATGTGCCAGCTTACCGTGTGGATGTACAACGCGATGTAGACGTGATCGAAGATATTCTTCGCATTTATGGCTACAACAACGTGGAAATTGGCAAAACATTGAAATCAACTTTGAGCTACAGCTCAAAACCTGACAGCTACAAACTGCAGAACCTGATTTCGGAGCAACTGACAGCGCAAGGTTTCAACGAAATATTGAACAACTCCCTGACAAAAGGTGGATATTATACCGACCTCACCTCCTACCCGGCAGCCCACAGCGTGAAAATTATCAACGCGTTGAGTTCGGATTTGAACGTAATGCGCCAAACCTTGTTATTTGGCGGGTTGGAAAACATCAACCGGAATATAAATCGGAAAAATGCTGATTTGAAATTCTACGAATTCGGCAACTGCTATTATTATCACGCCGAAAACAAAAAAGAAGGCGAGAAACTGGCCGCTTATTCCGAAGACTTCCATCTGGGGCTGTGGCTTACCGGCAACAAACGCGGACAATCGTGGACAGCTGCCGATGAAAAAGCGAGCATTTACGAACTGAAAGCGTATATTGAAAACGTCTTGCGCCGTCTTGGGTTTAATCTCCGCAAACTGGTTGTGGGCGAATATGCCGATGACTTATTTAGCGAAGCATTGACTATCTACAGTGCTGCCGGTCGTAAGCTGGCAGTTTATGGCATTGTTCACCCTAAAATCCGGAAAGTAACCGACATCGATGTCGAAGTTTATTTTGCCGATTTGAATTGGGGAGCTATTCTGGCGGAACTGGGCGGACATAAAGTGCAGTATTCCGAGCTATCGAAATTCCCTGAGGTAAAACGTGACCTGGCCCTGTTGCTGGACAAGAACGTTGCATTTGCCGAAATAGAAAAGATCGCTTTTGAAACAGAGCGTAAATTATTGAAAAAAGTAAACTTGTTTGATGTGTACGAGGGCAAAAACCTGGAAGCAGGCAAGAAATCGTATGCGGTAAGCTTCTTGTTGCAAGACGAAACGAAAACGCTTACCGACACACAGATTGATGGCATCATGAAGAAACTGCAAAGTAACTTCGAAACAAAACTTGGAGCAAAACTAAGATAGAAAGCAAGAAAGTAAGAGGCAAGAAAGTAAGAGGTAAGGACTAAGTAATTTGTAGCATTTAAACGTAAATCTTATGTACGAAGATTTGGATTATAATGAAAAATACAGACAAAGGACCAAAAGATTTGCCGTTGCAATTATTTTATTTTATTCAAAACATTGTAAACAAACAGAAGAATTAAGAGTAATAGGAAAGCAATTATTACGATCCGGAACATCCGTTGCAGCTAACTTTCGAGCCGTAACCCGTGGGAGATCGCATGCTGAAAGGTTTTCCAAGATGTGTATTGTTGTTGAAGAAATTGATGAGACACAATTTTGGTTTGAACTAATTGAAGAAGCAAACCTTATAGATAATTCCATTTTTGGAGCTATCAAAAAGGAAACAGATGAACTGGTGAAGATCTTTTCTGCTAGCAAAGCCAACATGAAGAAATAACAAGTTACTTACTTCTTACCTCTTACTTCTAAAAACATAAAAAAATGGAAGAACTATCATTTGACGGAAAGTTATTGAATACACCTTACGCAGCACCCGACGCTTACAACGCGCTGAGCATGCCGGTGTACAATTCGGCAGCATTTGAATTTGAGACTGCGGAAGAAATGGAGGCAGCCTTTATCGGAAAATCTGCAAATCATACGTATTCGCGGATTACCAATCCGACTGTACAGTATTTTGAAAACCGGGTGCAAACAATCACCGGCGCTTTTAGCGTAACTGCACTCAACTCGGGCATGGCAGCTATCAGCAACGTGCTGATCACACTGGCACAAACGGGCAGCAATATTGTTACATCAAAGCATTTGTTTGGAAACACATACTCATTTTTCGCTTCCACACTGGCTGCCTTTGGAGTGGAAACACGCTTTTGCGACCTGACAAATCCCGACGAAGTGGAAGCACATATCGACGACAATACCTGTGCCGTTTTTCTGGAAATTATTACCAACCCGCAACTGGAAGTAGCCGACCTGAAAGCACTTTCGGCCATTGCCAAACAAAAAGAAGTGCCATTGGTAGCCGATACGACCATTGTCCCGTTTTGCGCCTTTAGCGCCAAGAAATTCGGAGTGAATATCGAGATTGTATCAAGCACCAAATACATTTCGGGAGGAGCAACCGGACTGGGCGGATTAATCCTGGACCACGGGAACTTCGACTGGTTGTCGTCGCCCAAACTGCACACCATGGCCAAAGAATTTGGTCCGGCAGCATTCACTGCGAAACTTCGCAAAGAAATTCATCGCAACCTGGGTGCTTATATGACCCCACAAGTGGCCTACATGCAAACGCTGGGACTTGAAACCCTGACCGTTCGTTACGACCGGGCCACAAGCACTTGCATCAAACTGGTAGAAAAACTGGAAAAGCTGCCCGAAATAGAATCGGTCAATTACACCGGACTGCCCTCGAACAAATATTACGGGTTGAGCAAAAGCCAGTTTGGCGATCGCCCCGGAGCCATGTTTACCTTCAACCTGGGCTCCCGCGAAGCGTGTTTCAGTTTTATGAACAAACTCAAGGTAGTGCGCCGCGCCACCAACCTGTTCGACAATAAAACCCTGGCCATTCATCCGGCCAGCACTATATACGGAACATTCTCGCCCGAAGTACGCGCAGCCATGAATGTGTCGGACAAAACAATCCGTATTTCAGTGGGACTGGAAGATGTAGAAGATCTGTATCAGGATTTTAGGCAAGCATTGAGCAATTTGTAATTCAAAATCGAACGATACAACCCGCGAATTGAGCCAATCGATTCGCGGGTTGTTTGTTTTGTATCAGTCAACGACAAACAAACTGCAACAAAATCGGCATCCTGCAAAGATGCAATATCAACGACTGCGGGGGCGGGCAACCCGCAGATCATCAATAAATCGGCACAAGAACCCTAAAGAAGTTCAATAGCATTCCATAAAGTAACATATCCCATGCGCCCTGCCGTGGGCAAGCAGGAAGGCAACATAGAAGCAACAAAAAAATATCGCTAATTTTTTGGATAATAAAAATAATTGTTTAAATTTGCGTCATTGAAATTTACATAAATCAATACATTACCTTTCGGCGGTAAAGTCAGCATGTTTGGTTTAAGTAGTTGTCAGATTGATTTTTCTTGTTTGTTTGCTTTGGTAATCGGTGTATTCAGGTATCTTCCGTAATTCTCACTCACATTCAACCTCTGAAATACCCCTGCTCCCCCACTCGCAACCATCCTGAAATAATACCTTGTACGATTTCTCTTCTCCTCGTTTGGTAACGAGGGGCCTGTGGCTAATCGTTTTTCACAAACGATACGGAAGAAAATACATTGTTTGAAAACAACTAAGCATTAGCCCCCCTTGTCAGAGACGAGGGAGAGGGACAGCAAGGAACGCTGCAACAGCTGCAAAGCCCTGTCAACGACTGTTGAACCACTTTGCACCCACTGTAAAGCACCTCTGTCAGTCGGCGAGACTCCTTTGCAATCACTGTAAAGCCCCTCTACAGGTTGACAACACCACTTTACATTCGGTGTAAAGCCCATTGCCAGCCTACAATACCCTTTTATAGGGGGTGCAAAGTAGTTTCGTCGACCGACAGACCCCCTTTGCAACCGATGAAATGTAATTTCGATAAAAAAACACGGAATTTTTTTATTCTTATATATAGTATCAACTTATTAAAAATTTATGTTTATGTTAGTAAAATCAACCAATTTGGGCAAAGCCCGCTTTATGGATTTCTATCAGGTAATGAGTCTTGTTCTTGGCTTTCTTTCCAAAGAAGACCTGAATATGCTGAATGTGGCACAAGAAGCCAATGATTTTAGAACCGTCTTCGAAATTTTTGAAAAAGCCATCAAGCAGGCACAAAAAACAGGTATAACCGACCCCCTGATCGCTGCCGACGATAAGCGGGACAATGTTTACATCGGATTCACCGGATCGCTGCACCATGCAACCCGTTTTCCGGATGATATCATTGCACAAAGTGCTACCAAACTGCTACTGATAACCGACAAATACGGTGCAGGTGTAGCCCGGCTGCCACAGCGCCAAGAAACCGGAGTGATCAAAAACATCATTGCCGAGCTCCGAATGCCCGAAAACATGATGCTGCTCCAAAACACAGGATTGCTCATGTGGCTGGACAAACTAGAGCAAACCAACAATGAGTTCGACAACCTGTACGTGAACCGCAACGAGAAAGAAGCCGAATTTATCAGCGGACTTACCCGCGCTGAAAGAACCCGGATGCAAGCCGCCTTCGAAAAACTAGTGCGCGCCATAGAAGCCAATGCCTACCTTAGAGGCGAAGATGCCTATAAGTCGCTGGCCGAAAAAATAAACACCGAAGTAGCCAACGTACAGCAAGCCGCCAAAAGCCGCGCAACACTGAACGCCAAAGCGAAAACGGAAAGTAAGTAAAAATAGAAATGTCCCCGACCTAGGCAGTTCTGCGAATAAAGTCAAAGGTCGCAGAACTGCCTAGGTGGGGCATTCGAACAGCAAAAAAGATTGTCTTTTATTGAAAAATTACCGAGTTACCCGGCAATTGTGGGGCATTCGAACAGCAAAAAAGATTGTCCCATTTACATTCTATAAATACAAACAAACAAAAATAAACACTTATGCCAACAGAAATATACAGTATAGTTCCGAATATAAGGACTACAAGTCAAAGCATGAAAGAAAGCAACAGTTCCTTTCTTTGCCCTACAAACACAGTTATGACCGGCCGCTACCATAGCGGCGACGAAAATGGACAAACGCAATACGAATATGCTACTTTAAAAGCCGTGGATAGTAATGGTAATCTTATTTCCGGTACTATTACAGTGGAAGATGTCAGGTGGGAAACTTCATTTAAGGAATCTTCCGGCAGCGGATACGATGCTCTTAGCGGCAGGGTAATTGTGGGTCGTCAACACAGTGGTGATGAAAATGGGCAGACAAAATATGCTACTGCAATCGTTAAGTTTAATGCTCAATCAACTACCTTAGGCAATGGTATTAACTCCTCATCCATAAAAGAATCTTCCGGAATTTGATTTCGCACAGATCAAAACCGGATCATTACCGGGCGTCACCATAGTGGCGATGAAAACGGAGAAACCATTTACTCCCAGGGATATATTTATCAGGATAATCAACTCTAATTTATCAAAAAATGAAAAAACAGTATTTAATAATTTTGTTAGTTGCGCTTGTGGGCTTAAAAGTACAAGCACAAACAAACGCTTCCATGCCAACCGATAGTACTGTGCACATAGGTTTAAGCGCCTATGCACAGTCGGTGTCTCTTACGCCAGTTAATGCAACATCACCGCAAGAGTACCAACATTATTTAAGAACAGCTAAGACATTGAGAGTATTAGGGTGGACATCGTTTGTAGGGATTCCAGTGATGGTTTATGGTTTAGGAATGGCCATTGGAAGTATTGACGGGTCTAGCAATGGTGGTCTAGGTGTTGTACTTATGGGAGTCGGATCTGTACTTACTCTTTCCACTATACCTCTTTTTATAGTTTCGCATCATTATAAAAAGAAAGGGAATAAACTGAAAGTGGTATCTGTATCGCTGGGGAGTCAGCAGGTCTTTGTTCCGCAAGGAAACAGGTTTACGTCCAGTGTGCAGCCTGCGCTTAGTGTAAAGGTATCGCTATAGAAACCACCCCTAGCCCCTAAAGGGGGACAAGAGTGGTATGCGAAAATGAATACATTTAATAAAGTAAGAGTGCCGGCATAAGCAGTTCTATTTCTCTGGGGTGATGGGCGTTCTGTAGTTTACAAAATCTAATTTATCAATCATGAAAAAGCAATATCTAGTGATTCTGTTAGTTCTGTTCGTTGGTTTAAAAACGCAAGCACAAACAAACGCTTCCATGCCAACCGATAGTACTCTGCATATAGGATTAAATACCTATGTGCATCCAGTGTCTTTCATCGCGGATAATATCGTACAACAAGACTACCAGCATTATTTAAGGACAGCCAAAACGCTGAAAATTGTAGGTTGGACATCGTTGGGGGTTGGAATTCCAACAATGTTTTGTGGTTTCTGTTTGGCCGTTGCAAGTGTTTATAGTGAGACTGGTTTAAAACCTTCAGCAGGTAATTGGGTGTTTGCCGCCGGAGCTGCACTTACCCTTTCCAGTATCCCACTTTTTATAGTTGCGCATCATTACAAGACAAAAGGGAATAAACTGAAAGCGGTATCTGTATCACTGGGGAGTCAGCAGGTTTTTATTCCGCGAGGAAACAGGTTTACGTCCAGTGTGCAGCCTGCGCTTAGTGTAAAGGTATCGCTATAGAAAGAATTTGAAAACTTTTACTAAAGGGTGATTCTATACAACAAGTGCGAACCGATATCCGATTCGCACTTGCTGTTTGTATGAATTATGCATTATGAATTATGCATTAATATCTTCATGCATCGCTCCAGGCTTTCTTCCCAATGCGGAATGGTGATTCCGTAGGTTGCCTTGATTTTGGCTTTATTCAACACGCTGTAGTGCGGACGGGGCGTGCGAGCCGGATAATCTTTTGTTTCGATAGGACGAACATCACACGTTATACCGGCAATGCGGTGAATGGTTTTAGTAAAGTCGTACCAACTGCAAACGCCCTCGTCGGAGAAATGATAAATACCAGGAACAAATGTATCGTGGCTCAACATGTTCAGGATAGCATCCGCTAGGTCGGCAGCATAAGTAGGCGTGCCTATTTGGTCGAAAATAACGTTGAGCGTATCGCGTTCGGTACCGAGCTTGATCATTGTTTTCACAAAGTTGTTGCCAAACGAAGAATACAACCAGGCCGTGCGCAGAATGGCAGCTTGCCCGCAGGTTTCCATCAAGGCCTGCTCGCCGGCAAGCTTGGACTTGCCATAAACAGTATTGGGCGAAACCGGCTTATCTTCGCTGTAAGGCACATAATTCGTTCCGTCGAAAACATAATCGGTAGACACATGAACCACTTTGGCAGCATTGGCAGTAGCCACTTCACCGATATTCCGAACCGCTTCGGCATTGATTTTATAGCAAAGCTCCACATCATCTTCGGCTTTGTCCACCGCCGTGTAAGCAGCACAATTCACAATAACATTCACGCCGTTGGCTTTTACAAAGGCATCGAGCGCCGTTTTATCGCAAATATCAAGATCTTCGACATCGGTATAAATAAACCGGAAAGCAGGGAAACGGCTGGCAGCTTGCTGCATCTCGTTGCCAAGCTGGCCGCGGCTGCCGGTGATAAGGATTGTTGTCATATTTTAAGAGGTAAGTAGTAAGAGGCAAGCAGTAAGCTTTGCCTCATCCAATTAATGTCTTTAAAAGTTCAGTTCAGCATCTTTCAGCAACGGATGTTTGGTATCTTTATCCGAAATAATGGCTTTATCGGCAGAAATTTTCCAGTCGATAGACAAGGCCGGATCGTTGTACATAATGCCACGTTCCAGAGTCGGGCTATAAAGGTTATCGCATTTATACGCAAAAACAGCCGTCTCAGTCAGCACCGAGAAACCGTGGGCAAACCCTTGCGGAATGAGAAACTGCAAATGATTTTCTTCCGAAAGCTCCACACCGTACCATTGCCCGAAAGTGGGTGAATCTTTTCGCAAATCCACAGCCACATCCCAAACCGCCCCCTGCACAGCAGAGACGAGCTTCGACTGACTCTGCGGATTCAACTGGTAATGCAATCCACGCACTACGCCATACGACGATTTAGATTTATTATCCTGGCAGAAATGTAAATCAATGCCGGCTTCGCGGTATGTTTTCTCGTTGTAGGATTCGTAGAAAAAACCACGTGCATCAGCAAATACACGGGGTTTGATAATAACAAGACCCTCAATCGGGGTTTTTATAATTTCCATTTATAAATTATTACCCCTAGCCCCTAAAAGGAAACCAGGTTAGTTTTTATTTAGTCATTAACCATTTTCGAAAGCTACGCCTTGTTCCCCTTTAGGGGTTAGGGGTTCTTTTAAATAACTTCGTTGGCAATTTTAATCAGATACTCCCCGTAATGGTTTTTCTTCAGCGGTTCGGCAAGCTTCAATAACTGCTCACGATCGATATACCCGTAACGGTAAGCTATTTCCTCGAGGCAAGCCACTTTCAGTCCCTGACGGTTTTCGATAGTAGCAATAAAGTTCGAAGCCTCCAGCAAGCTATCGTGCGTTCCGGTATCGAGCCACGCCATACCACGTCCCATCATTTTCAGGCTAAGGCGTCCTTCTTCAAGGTACAACCGGTTAAGGTCGGTAATTTCCAACTCGCCACGTTTAGATGGTTTCAACCCGTTGGCCTTTTTCACCACATCGTTGCTGTAAAAATACAAACCCGTTACAGCATAATTCGATTTAGGTTGAGCCGGTTTTTCTTCGAGGCTCAGCACTTTGCCATTGGCATCAAATTCAGCCACCCCATAACGTTCCGGATCATTTACGTAATATCCAAACACGGTAGCGCCATCTTGCAGTTTAGCCGCATCGCGCAAAGTACGTGAAAAGTCGAAGCCATAGAAAATGTTATCGCCCAACACCATGCAAACACTGTCGTTGCCAATAAATTCTTCGCCGATTATAAAAGCTTGCGCCAACCCATCGGGCGAAGGCTGAATGGCGTAAACGAGCTTGATGCCCAAATCTTCCCCATTTCCCAACAGATTTTCATAAAGATGAATATCTTGCGGAGTAGAAATAATCAGAATCTCTTTGATTCCGGCCAACATCAATACCGAAAGAGGATAATAAATCATGGGTTTATCGTAAACCGGGATGATTTGCTTGGAAATACTTTTGGTAATCGGATACAAGCGTGTGCCTGAACCTCCTGCTAGAACAATGCCTTTCATATGTTTTATTAGTTACAGAGTTTGTAAAGTTCGAAAGTGTATACCCATTAGGGGTCTATCTGTTTCGCGCCCCAAAATTATATAAATCCAAGCAATTAGCGCGCATTTTAGCTAAATTATTCTTCATCCAAATCCAATTCCCCCGATTTGTAAAGCTGATAATTTTTAGCTAACAGAACCATAAACTTGCTTATCTCGGTTTGAACCTGGAGTGTTTCGGGAGTAATTGCTACCTTTTTCATACGCAACATCATGATACCGTATTGGAAATTAAAACAAAGTTCAATGTCGCTCAACACAGCGTCAGATTGCTTACGCAATTGTGTAATGGAAGGCAAAACATGGTAAAACTTGGCATTATACCCTGCATCTTTGCCTGAACGGATAAAAAGCGAATGAAACTCATCCAGCTCAATTATAATATTCTTGTTTAATTGAAGATGACCTTCAGCCTGCACGTTTTCAAGCCGCATCATTTCAATCAAACTTTCGTACCAGCTATACAAACTTTTACGCTCATCATCCGACACCGGATATGGAGCAATAATATGTTTATTGATGGCATCAATATTCAGATCGAATGCTCGGATCAAATCCTCCACCTGCCACATGTACAGCAAGTATTCGCAGATATTTTCTCTTTTGAGCTTGTGGGCTATAAACACAGTAAATTAATTTATAATTAATAATGCACAATTCATAATTAAAAGAAATAACGCGAAGCAAATAACAGTGAATAACGTGAAGCAAATAACATTTCAAAAATTCCAGTCGCCATCTTCATCCATAAAAGCCGGCTCATTAAATTCATCTATTTCACGACGTTCCTTCTTGGTTGGCCGTCCCGTACCACGGTCACGTCCCGTTTGCCCGGCTAATTTACCCAGCTCAATCAATTCCAACTGATCGGGAGTGGTTACATTCAGCATGAAATCAGGAACCAGCTTGGCATTCATCCTGTTTTCCGACAACGCCAGCACCTTGAACGAAAACAGAATCGGATTCCGTTTAATCGAAACTACATCACCCACTTTTATATTTCGGGATGGCTTGACCTGAACGTTTTGAATAATAACTTTTCCCTTTTTGCAAGCTTCAGCCGCCAACGTCCGTGTCTTGAATAAGCGAACAGCCCACAACCATTTATCAATACGAACTTCGGTTTTCATCTACTTATTATTAAACTGAGTCATGGTCAGTTGCATGCCTGCCAGGCAAAAACTCTGAATTATTTCCGCACAACGTTCAGCACGTTCAGGAATTACAGCGGCTTGTTCAGCAGTCCATTTTCCCAACACATATTCAACCTGACGCCCTTTTGAAAAGTCGTTTCCAATTCCAAATCGCAACCGTGGATAATTATTGCTTCCCAGAATCTCCTGAATATTCTTCAATCCATTATGGCCGGCATCCGAACCTTGCGGCTTTAATCGGAGCGTCCCAAACGGCAAAGCCAAATCATCCACAATAACCAATACGTTTTCAATGGCAATTTTCTCCTTCTGCATCCAATAACGCAGGGCATTTCCACTCAGGTTCATAAACGTAGATGGCTTGAGCAAAATAAGGGTACGACCCTTCAGTTTCACCTCGCAAGTGGAACCATAACGGTTTTCGGTAAAAAAAACATTGGACGCCTTAGCAAAAGCGTCCAATATTGTAAAACCTATGTTGTGGCGGGTATCCTGGTACTCGTTACCAATATTACCCAATCCTACAATTAAGTATTTCATTTTAGTCCTAAAGTTTATAAAGTTTGTAAAGTTCAAAAGAAAAGACTTCGAACTTTTTACTTTTCACTTTCTACTCATGCTTATTTACCTGCAGTAGCAGCAGCACCACGGGCAGCTCTTGTCAACTTAACTTGTGCAACAACAGCATTTTTAGCATTCAAGATTTCTAAGTTTGCAACAGAAACCTTAGCCACCTGAATAGATTTTCCTAATCCTAATTCAGTAACATCGATCAGGATATTTTCTGGAATCTGTGGATATAAACCTTTAACTTTAAGTTTACGCATTTCAAGTGCTAATTTACCCCCTGCTTTAACACCTTCAGCCAATCCTTCAAGTTTAACTGGCAATTCAACCACTACTGGTTTATCTTCTGTTATTTGCAAAAAGTCGATATGCAACACTTTATCTGTTACCGGGTGGAATTGTAAAGCTTTCATGATCGATTTTGTTTTCTTTCCATCAATGTCCAAGTCTACAATAAATACTTCCGGAGAATAAATCAATTTGCGAATATCACTTACTGTAGTAGTAAAGTGAATGTTTTCTGCTCCACCATACAACACGCATGGTACGTTTTCAGATACTCTTTCAGCTTTAGAAGCTTTTTTTCCAAGATCAGTTCTTAGCGATCCTTTTAATTCAAATGTTTTCATTTGTTGTTTTTAATTGTGTTACTCAAAATTTAAGCGTTTTATTTTCATGTGATTAGTCGCTTAATTTCCCATCACACTTTCTTTTGCAAAAAAGTGGGACAAAGATAGTTATATTTCCAGAAACCTGCAACAGCAGGCTTACAATAATTCCTTGGGCTATTCTACAAGAGATTTTCTCAGCAAACAAGCTCTAACCATCAGAGCTTTTCTTTACTTTTGCACCAATTTACAGCAATAAATTTATGAACAACACAATTGACCGCATGACATCCTTTATTGTCATGGATGTATTGGAACGGGCCAATGAGCTTCAACGCGAAGGCGTCGACGTTATTCATCTTGAAGTTGGCGAGCCCGACTTCGATATGCCGGAGTGTATCGCGAAAGCGGCGATAGAAGCCCAAAAAAACGGAGCGACCCATTATACTCATTCACTGGGCGACCCGCAATTACGCGAAGCAATCAGCGAATTTTACCAGACAGAATACAATGTAACCGTTGATCCTGATTGCATAGTGGTTACATCGGGATCGTCCCCCGCTATTTTAATGGCACTAATGCTACTTTGCCAAGCTGGAGATGAAGTAATCATGTCAAATCCGGGCTATCCATGCTACCGGAACTTTGCACTCGCTTGCCACGCAGAACCAGTCTGCGTCCCGCTTCATGCCGAATGCGACTTTCAATATGACATTAACGAAATCAAGAAAAAAATCACCGATAGAACCCGGGCTATCTTTGTCAATTCCCCCATGAATCCAACAGGAACATTAGTGAACGATCAAGTTTACAAGGAACTTGCCGAGATCGGAATCCCAATTATTTCGGACGAAATTTACCACGGTTTAGTCTATAACGGTAAAGCCTCATCCATACTTGAATTCACCGACAAAGCATTTGTAATTAATGGCTTCTCAAAAAGATTCGCAATGACAGGGCTACGCCTTGGCTATCTAATTGCACCTAAGGAATACATGCGATCACTGCAAATTTTGCAGCAAAATTTATTTATTTGTGCACCAAGCACTGCACAAAAAGCAGGCATAACAGCTCTAAAAGAAGCCAAATCAGACGTAGATTTAATGCGATCCACCTACAATGAAAGACGTGTTTATATTATTGCCCGACTAAAAAAAATGGGATTTATAATTCACACAGAACCTCAAGGAGCCTTTTATGTCTTTTGCGATGCTCGAAAATTCACAACCGATTCATATCGTTTCGCATTCGACATACTCGAAAGAGCACATGTGGGAATTACCCCTGGAATTGATTTCGGAACCGCCGGCGAAGGCTTTGTGCGTTTTTCATATGCCAATTCCCTAAAAAACATTCAAACAGCAATGGACAGATTGGAAGCATATCTAAGCACCCAAATCCAACAACAAGCAGATTGATTGCAAATTAGAACAATACAAAACGACAAATTTGTTTAGAATAATTTCCGCTATACGATTAGTAATTCAAATAAATGTATTATATTTGCACGCTCAAAATATAAAGCAATATTATTCCACATTTTAAAGTTAGGGAGGAAACAAGCAATAGCTAAGCAATTAACCATCAGACCTCAAAGAGGAAGAGTGAAAGAGCAACCCAATCGGATAAACGATAAAATCAAAGGGTTAAAAGAAGTTCGTTTGGTAGGCGATAATGTAGAACAAGGCGTTTTTTCATTTGAAGAAGCAATGCGCATTGCTGATCAACTCGAATTAGATTTGGTAGAAATATCGCCTAATGCTGTACCGCCGGTTTGTAGAATAGTTGATTATCAAAAGTTTTTGTACCAAATCAAAAAACGGGAGAAAGAAGCTAAAGCTAAAACGGCCAAAGTAATACTAAAAGAAATTCGTTTCGGACCACAAACCGATGACCATGACTACAATTTCAAATTGAAGCATGCTCAGGAATTCTTGAAAGAAGGCTGTAAAGTGAAAGCATATGTATTTTTCAAAGGACGTTCAATTCTTTTCAAGGAACAAGGAGAAGTTCTTCTGCTCCGATTTGCAAACGACCTGGAAGAATATGCAAAAGTAGACCAACTACCACAGTTAGAAGGAAAACGCATGATTATCATGTTCTCTCCCAAAAAACTAAAATAAAGTAGTTACCAAAACAGGATTACACAATTTAATAT
>Ga0318568_10000089_pt1 | contig 33596 bp, 19 predicted proteins | sample GRESIP088b5f21_FD_203690 | JGI IMG/M metagenome (GOLD analysis project Ga0318568, IMG submission 203690) | Tropical soil microbial communities from Luquillo Experimental Forest, Puerto Rico - GRE.SIPMG.088b5f21 | ecosystem: Environmental > Terrestrial > Soil > Tropical forest > Bulk soil...
ATCTACATACTTTTACCCAAGTTTTCACGTTAACTTCACAAAGAAATTGTAACTTTGTGTCGTAAAAGACAATTGCAAGAAATGGTGGATGAACAGAATATTTCTGCTGAGAAACGACAATTTATAAATGCCGTCTTTATTCCTGCTATCGGGGGATTACTAATGACGCTAAGTTTTTTATTAGAAAGGGGCATGGATTGGGATTTCCATACCGCAGGTATTTTTCCACGTCGTATTCAAAGCATTTGGGGTATATTTACATTGGTTTTTGTTCACGCAAGCTGGAGTCATTTGGCGAACAATGTTGCTTCATTTTTTCTGTTGGCCAGTTGCTTGTATTTTTTTTACCGGCAAATAGCCACAAAAGTTTTACTGATCTCATATTTAGCCAGCGGGTTAATGCTGTGGATCATTGGACGAGAGAGTTGGCATGTAGGAGCAAGCGGTTTAATATACGCCATAGCATTTTTCCTTTTTTTTAGCGGGATAATTCGAAAACACATACCATTAATAGCGTTATCGTTTGTTGTTGCATTTATCTACGGGAGTATGGTTTGGCATATTTTTCCATGGACAATTCATGATCCTATTTCGTGGGAAGGTCATTTATCGGGCGGTATAACCGGGCTCGCATTGTCGGTTTACTATAGAAAAGAAGGCCCGCAGAAACCAGTCGTAGAATGGAAAGACGGTGATGATGAAGCGGCTGATTACCATTTTGAGGAAGAAGACAAAGAAGAATCTGATACAGATAATAACATATAAAATTTCAGAAACAAGATACCGACATGGAAAAAGATAACTCAAAAGAGATTAATTTACTGCAACTCATCACGCTGATTTTTAATTGGGCTAGCAAACAGGTTAAACATTTTTTCAACTGTTTCGGATATTTATTCCGAATAACTTATCGCCATTTTTATACAACAATCATTATTATAGCGCTATTTCTGGGCATTGGATTATTTTTGTCACGTCCATCTGCACGGATTTACAAAGCAGAAGCCATGGCTATGATTCATGGCAGCGAAGCACAGACCGTAAAAGAAATCAGCAAGCAACTTGAAAATTCAATCACTTCAAACAATCTTTACTCTTTGTCAGCAAAACTGTCCATACCCGATAGTGTAGCAAAAAACATTGTGTGTTTTGAATCTTTTTACGTCATTGATTACTTAAAAGATAATATACCCGACAAAGTTGATTTCGAAAATACCCACCCATTAACCGATACCCAGAACGTCAGGATGAGAGACCGGCTGTACTTTAGAATCCTGACAAAAAATATTGCCCAAACTTCAATTGTGCAAGCTGCTGTTCTTAAGTACTTCAACAACAACCCTCTGATGAAAGCGCAGTTCAGCAATAGAAAAAGTGAATTGGCACAGGAAATTGTGATTTGTAATAAAGAAAGCCAACGAATTGACAGCCTCGCTAAGATTTCTTATTTCAAAGACACAAACAAACAGCTAAAACTTGAAAATAATACCTTGGTAGTGGGTGAACAAAAAAAACAGCTTTTCTTTAACGAATTGCTTGAATTGCAAACTATCAGGGCTAAAGCGGAAACCGGATATGTCAACTTCAAACAACCCATGGAACTTCAAACCGGATTTGTAGTAATGCCCCATCCAATCAACGGAAGTGTCAAATACGGATTAATTGGCATCTTGATCGGCTATTTTGTTTCGTTGATTGTTTGTATATTTATTGAGAACATGAAAGGAATAAAAAAATATCTCGACAATAAATAATTACGAAAGAACAAATGAAAAGGTATCTTTTAGCTTTTGGGGCATTGCTTATCGCCGGGTTTTGTTTTTCTCAGATTAAACCGAACGAAAAACTGACCTATGCAGCTTCATACAACATGAGCGGACTAATGACCCAACTGGCTCAGGTAACTATGCAAACTGAAACTGTAAATACATCCAAGAAATCGTTTCTGCACTTAAGCCTGGAAGCTACAACTTTCAGCAAGTGGGATAAATTTTTCAAGATAAGAGATTTGTATGAAGCGTATGTTGACCCCCTAACATTAAAATCGAGCCTTTATAAACGCAATATAAACGAGGGTGGTTATATCAAAAATGAAAAATATATTTTTGAACCCGATGGGAAAAGCATCAATAGCACCACCAAACATAAAGATGGCAGTGAAACTAAAAAATCGTTCAGAATAGGGAGTTCCACCCAAGATGCTGTTGCCATTGTGTACCGGCTGAGGACAATTGATTTTTCGACGTTCAAACCGGGACAAACAACATCGTTTGTTATGGTATTTGACGAAAAAGAATATCCTATACTCGTCAAGTATATGGGATTAGAGAATGTTCCGGCAGGCAATCTGGGAAAAAAGCAATGTTATAAAATATCCATTTCGGCCAAGACAGATAAATTGAAAGGAATAGATAAAAACTTAATCTGGCTTACGGCCGATTCTAAAAAAATTCCGGCATTAGTTCGCTTCAGTATTGCTGTTGGTACAGGGCAACTGGCGCTGACTAATGCATCCGAAAATTAAAACCGAAACATGTTATGAGAAAATTTCTGATTATTGTATCCCTGTTTTTTGTTGTATTGGGAATTGTGTTTACAGCTTTGCCATTAGGCACTATTGCTTTCTTGCCTGTAGGCCTGGCAATCGTAACTGCAGCTCTGCTTATTTTCATATCAAAGCCGGAGCAACGGAAGTTCCCGAAATGGATTTTGCTTGCCGGCCTGCTTACTCTCCTATCCATCATGGGAAAGGTTGTATTTATTCAAGACAAAATAGAAACGGACAAGCAGTTTGAACAACAGAAAATCGATTCGAAGAAACAAGATGTAAAAGACCTGGAAGGATTATAAATTTGCCTGGTCTTTCCTGCTTGACATAAGATCTTTTAGACGAATAATTATCTATCAAAAAATCATCCCGATTATCTGCCCGCGCAAAGTTTGGGCATGTAGTAATTCGGATGATTTTTTTTGTCTCAATCCCCGGTATCCCCATTTTGCAGCAAATTTCCTGGCTTTTCTATGCCATTTCACAGCCAGTTTCCCGAGTGGATATTGACAGAAAAAGAAAAGCAGGACAAGCCACCACGCAGCCGGACTACACAGGGCGAATAAAACTGTTTGAAGAACATAAAAGATTGGGAAAGCCAGCGCGCCCAAGAAAAATTGCAGGGAGCTGATAAAACCCGTAAACTCCGGATTGATTACGTGCTTTCGGATTACAACCGGGAGCAGAAAAGGAAATGCATTCAGCACGAAGCCAACGATAAAGAATGGTAAAGTCAACAACAGCAGCAAGCTATTTGCAAGCAAAACGGATAGTCCGGACGGAGTATTATCGAACACCCAACTTTTGAGATTCAGTTTTTTCAACGCGCGTGCATATTCACCACAAAGCGTATCCAGTTTTTGGGCTTTGCCGGGTTGAGTTCTTTCCAAATCAATTAAAACTTCTGCAATTCTTTGCCGGGCTACAAACCGGTTAACGGTATTGTCAGGTAGCGACAACTCATCGAGCATGTATTTATTAGCCGTCTCGATTGCTATTTCAAAGCTTTCGTAGTATTTATCGGTGGCCAGGTTGAAAGAGAGACTCTCCAAATCAGCACGAAGCCGGTCGCGAATATCATTCGTTGCATTTACCGGGTTTTCGACATAAGCGTTCATATATTCCGCTACTTCGATCGGTTTCCCCACGTTTACAATAATGTGTTTGTTCGATTTGACAAGGTCACCAAAATCAAGACCAACAGGGATGATCTTCACGCCGTCACCATTTGTGTAATTTTGTTGCGCAGCAAATGCAATACGGAATATTCCCTTCACCAGCGGACGGAGTTTACGCTCTATTTCCTGATTCCCTTCGGGCATAATGCCCAGTGCTTTCTTATTGTCCAGCACTTCCACGCATTGGTCGAATACTTCATTGTTTTTCCCCAGGTTTTCCATGCCATCGCGCATGCGGAAAGCCGGCATTATTTTGGTGAAACGAAGAAACCTGGCGGCATATTTATTTCTGAATAAATCTGCCCGGGCCAGGAAGATCACCGGCATGTCATTGGGTGCCACAGCATGAACGGCTATCGCATCCATCAAAGCATTGGTGTGGTTGGGGGCAAATATTACCGGTCCGGTAGCAGGAATGTTTTCTTTACCGAGGATAATAAACTCGCTGTAATAACGCCTGAAGCAGAAAGTGGTATATCTTCTCACTATATTGAATGAAAGCGGAAGATCATATATTTTGGACATAATTTTTCACTGTACTGTTTTTAACCCCACAAATATATAAAAATATTGTTGCAAAACCAGCTTTTGAGTACGGGATAAACAGTTTTATGGCATCCGAAATTTATGTACCTTTGTGTGCTTATCAAAAAAGGTTGTTCCTTTTTTGTTTAATATAATCACTGAATAATAATGAGAAAGAGTATTATTACAGCATTGGTCACCCTGCTTATACTGTCCGGTTCGTGTGCCGGAAAAAATGATGCAGGCACGATTGTTTGTTTCGAAACCACGTATGGAAACATCAAGGTGAAATTGTATCCTGAAACGATCAAGCACCGGGCTAACTTTTTGAAACTGGTAAATGAGGGATTTTATAATGGTGTATTGTTTCATCGGGTCATTGCCGGATTCATGATACAAGGAGGCGATCCGCTGTCGAAAAAAGCCAAGGCCGGCGAATCGCTGGGAGAGGGCGATGTGGGCTATACCGTTCCGGCCGAGTTTGTGTACCCGAAGTATTATCACAAACGGGGAGCACTGGCCGCAGCGCGCGAGGGCGACCAAAGCAATCCTCTCAAAGCTTCTTCGGGATGCCAGTTTTATATTGTTCAGGGAAAAACGTTTACCGACCATCAGTTGGATAGTCTTGAAAACAGCACCCGCCAAAAACTGGAAGCAAAGATGTTTCAGGAAATGGTGAATGCCCGGCAAGCCGTAGTGAAACGCTATCAGGCAGAGCACAACCAAGCCAAACTAAATGCTTTGCGCGACAGCATATTAACAAAAGTCCATGCAAAAATAAAAAGCAAACCAATTTACAAAATGACTCCGCAACAACGCACCGACTACAAAACCATAGGCGGAACTCCCCACTTGGATGGCAACTATACCGTATTCGGTGAAGTAGTGGAAGGAATGGAGGTGGTTGAGAAAATCTCAAAAACACAAACTGGTCCGCAAGATCGCCCGGTGGAAGATATCAGAGTGCTGAAGGCAGAAGTGCTGAAATAAATTGAAGGGATACTCACGAAATGGTAATGCAGTGTTCATTTGTAAAATGTTTTATACACGATTTTATCTATCAGATCTTCTTTCCTCGACCTGAAAAATTGTATTTTTGTACATTATTTATTCAAACCAACAATATGAATCAGAATATCAATAATTATATTTCGACCCACCAGCATCGCATCTTTGAAGAGCTTTTCAGTCTTATCCGCATACCCAGTGTCAGTGCACACAGCCACCGGCAACCGGAAATACAACAATGTGCCGCCCGTTGGAAAGAATTACTGCTGGAAGCAGGGGCAGATGATGCCACCATATTCGCTACCGAAGGCAACCCAATTGTATTTGCTACCAAAATGACGGACCCGGCACAGCCCACGATCATGGTGTACGGTCACTACGACGTAATGCCGGCCGAACCTCTCGAACTGTGGCACTCGGCACCTTTTGAACCCGAAATCAGGGATGGTAAAATTTTTGCCCGAGGAGCCGACGACGACAAAGGCCAATCGTTTATGCACGCCAAAGCATTTGAATATCTGGTAAAGACCAATCAACTAAAATGCAATGTAAAATTTCTGCTGGAAGGAGAAGAAGAAATAGGATCGGCCAGCTTGGAAAAATTTTGCAGCAACAATCAGGAATTGTTGAAATGCGACACAATTCTGGTATCGGACACCAGCATGCTATCGGCCGATATGCCCAGCATCACGACGGGTTTGCGCGGACTGGCCTATTGGCAGATTGAAGTTACCTCAGCTTCGCGCGACTTGCACTCGGGTATTTTCGGTGGAGCCGTGGCAAACCCTATCATGGAGTTGAGTAAAATCTTAGCCCAGCTTACTAATGCAGATGGAAAGATTACCATCCCGCACTTTTACGATGATGTGGAAGAAGTTTCGGCCTACGAGCGCCAACTCATAGCCCAAATACCATTCGACGAAACAGAATACAAAAAGAACCTGAACATAAAAATGGTTTCGGGCGAAACAGGTTACAGCACCATCGAACGAACCGGAATTCGTCCGGCGTTGGACATTTGCGGCATTTGGGGAGGTTACACCAGCGAAGGCACCAAGACCGTGCTCCCGTCGAAAGCTTTTGCCAAACTTTCGGCACGATTAGTTCCCCACCAGCAGCACGAAAAAATTGCCAGACTGGTAGCCGACCATCTAACCCAACTTGCCCCCGAAAACATTGAAATAAAAGTAGACTTCCTGCACGGTGCCCAAAGTTATGTTTGTCCGATCGACTCTGATGAATATAAAGCCGCAGAAGCCGCCTACACCAAGGTGTTTGAAAAAAAACCACTGCCTGTCCGCCGTGGCGGAAGCATTGGCGTCATTCCTGTTTTCGAAAAATGTTTAAACGTAAAACCAATCCTGATGGGCTTCGGGCTCGAATCGGATGCTATCCATTCACCGAATGAAAATTTCCCGGTAGAGCTGTTTTACAAAGGAATTGAAACAATTATCGAGTTCTATCTTCACATTCAATCAAAAAACAATGCTTAGCAAAATGATTTCACTATAAAACTAGTAATCTGCACATTGATTTACACCTTAATTCACATTAAGCTTTTTTCAGAAAAGTATTCACCAAATTGTTTTGTAATTCGAAAAGAATGCACTATGTTTATTGCACTTTTAGAAAACATTTTTACAAACAATTCTAATACTCAATGTCATGACGAAAACGATAACATTCAACGAGCTGAGAAGGGTAAAAGATGCACTTCCAAGCGGCAGTATGACCAAGATCGCTTCAGAACTTGGTCTGGAAAAAGAAACAGTGCGTAATTATTTTGGAGGACACGATTACAAAGAAGGCAAAAGTTGCGGAGTACATATTGAACCCGGGCCCGACGGAGGACTGGTAATGTTGGATGACACTAAGATTTTGGAAATGGCTATCGGCATCTTAGATGCCCACAAAGCATAATATTGACATAAGTTATTCTGAAAGCAGTGACATTAATTTCACTGCTTTCTTTTTTTATCAACCGCCTATCACATTTTATATCAACATAAAAATTTAGCACAAACCAGTACATATTCAATGATTTTACCTGAGGCATTTATTAAGCGTACAACCGAACTGTTAGGAGATGATTTTCACAAACTAGAAAAAGCCCTTGGAGAAACACCTCCAACCAGCATCCGGGTAAATGACAAAACAGTTTACGAACCCACCGCTGAACACGTGGCCTGGTGCGAACCGGGTTACTATTTAAACGAAAGACCGCTTTTTACTGCCGATCCGCTGTTCCACGCCGGAGCATATTACGTACAGGAAGCCAGTTCCATGTTTTTGTATCAGGCCGTAAAACAACATTTCCCCCATGCTCGCACAGTACTTGATTTATGTGCAGCCCCGGGCGGCAAATCAACTCTTTTATCGCAAACATTATCTGAAGACAGCCTATTGGTGAGCAATGAAATTATCCGCTCGCGAGCTTATATTTTGGCAGAAAACCTGATCAAATGGGGAAACCCCAATATTGTGGTAACCAATAATGAAGCAAAAGATTTTGCCGCTTTACCCGCTTTCTTCGATGCAATGGTAATTGACGCACCTTGTTCGGGCGAAGGCATGTTCCGCAAAGATGCTGGAGCCATTGATGAATGGTCGGAATACAATGTAAGCCTGTGTGCCGATCGTCAACGCGAAATACTTTCAGCGGTTTGGGATGCACTGAAAACCGACGGGGTTTTGGTCTACAGCACCTGCACTTATAACCGCCAGGAGAACGAAGAAAATGTACGTTGGATATGCGAAGAACTTGGAGCTGAATTGCTGACAATCGACTTACAAGGTAACACGGATATCACGACGAGTGATTTTGGTTATCACTTCTATCCACACAAAACAAAAGGCGAAGGCTTCTTCATGGCGGTGCTCCGAAAAAATTCTTCTTCCGGCAGAACCATTAAGAAGAATAAAGATGAGAAAAAAGGGATTAAACTGATACCCAAAGAAACGATTTCAACATTCTCGTTGATTGATCCCGATAATTGGACGATTGTTTCTGAAAACAACCAATACAACGCATATAACTCTGCCCGGTTAAGTGATTATTTATTGCTCAACAAACAACTGAAATGCATGCATTCCGGATTACTTTTGGGCGAAATAAAAGGTTCGGATTTCATACCATCCGCAGCTATTGCCCTATCGAAAAAACTTGATAAAGAATCAGTAGAAACCGTTGACGTGGATTACAAAACAGCTATTTTGTTTTTGAAAAAAGAAGCCGTTTTTTTTCCTGACTCCAAACGAGGCTATTTGTTAGTTTGTTATAAAGGCCTAGCATTAGGTTGGTTGAAAAACATGGGAAACCGGTGCAACAACCTTTACCCGCAAGAATGGCGCATCCGGATGAAGTTGTGATGCGATGATATGGTGATGTGACTCAAAACGTTGTTCCTAATTATGAACTGTGAATTATAAATTAGCTATGGATATTCTTTTTCTTGGAACCGGAACATCAACCGGAATACCTCAGATTGGTTGCAAATGCGAGGCTTGCACTTCTACCGACCCCAAAGACAAACGCCTGCGGGCTTCCGTTTTAGTCTCCGAAGGCGAATCCCGGATTTTGATAGACGCAGGACCGGATTTACGTCAGCAGTTATTGACAGCCAATATAAATCATCTTTCGGCAATACTGCTTACACACGAGCATTATGACCACCTGGGAGGATTGGACGATGTGCGTCCGTTGGGGAAATCGGAGATTTATGCAGAAAAACGGGTTTTAGATGTCATACATCGAAATATGCCCTATTGCTTTAGCGATGTAAAATATCCGGGCACTCCCGTAATACATTTAAATGAAATTGACGAAAACAATTTTTCCATCAACAACATAAAGATTGAACCAATCAGGGTAATGCATGCCAATTTACCCATATTAGGCTTTCGAATCGGAAATTTTGCTTATCTTACAGACGTAAAAACACTTGATGACAAAAGCATAGACCAACTGAAAGGACTGGATGTATTGGTGCTGAATGCACTGCGCCCGGCTCAACACATCTCACATTTATCACTACATGAAGCGCTGAACCTGGCTGATAAAATTGGTGCAGGCAAAACCTATTTTACGCACATGAATCACGATATGGGGTTACACCAACTAGTCAATGAATCACTGCCAAGCACTATACAATTAGCTTACGATGGTTTACAATTCAGTTTGTAAATAGATATTTTTTCTATTTTTGCAAAAAAGATAACCAAATCAATCATGAAAACTCAAAAACTAAAATTTATTCTTCTAGCTTTTGGAGCCGTATTTTTTACCTCTTGTTCAAATTTACTATATACTTCGCTCGATGTCCTACGTCCGGCGGAGGTTGCTTTTGCACCAGACGCTAACAATCTGCTGATTGTGAATAACACTGTCAATCAGCCCCAGAATTACGGACACAAAACAGAGTTAATAAATCAGAATACCAAAAATATCAATATCCCGACTGATAGTACCTCTATATTTTGTTTGGGGGCATTATTGGAAGATATGGAAGGGAAAGATTTCTTTTCATCCATCAACCTATTGCCAAACTCAATTAATACAAGCAATGATTTTTTCAATATAAGCAATTTAAGCCAAGGAATGGTGACAAATTTATGCTTGGAAAACCATGCAAACGCAGTGCTTTCGCTCGATAAAATTAAAATTTCGGATGACTTAACTGAAACCTATCTTATTGACAGCAATACTTTTCTGGCTGAACTTGAACTCAGAATTGAAAGTTCCTGGACCATCCATTACCTCAACAAAGCGGAAGTTACAACTATCCAGTTCAAAGATACAGTTAACTGGGAGTCAGAATCCTATCAAAGAACAAAAGCAATGTCCGGGCTTCCCGACCGATCTGATGCATTGATAGATGGAGCATTAACCGTAGGGCATAAGTGTGCAAACCGATTTATACCTTACTGGGATAAAGTGGACCGTTACTTCTACAACTCAAGAAAAGAATTCATGAAAAAAGGAATGGATTCTGTTTACGTCAAAAACTGGAAATCGGCAATCAGTTCATGGGAAATAGCGTTAAAGTCAGACAAAAGCACTCTCACAAGAGCACAGGCTGCGAACAACATAGCTATTGGATATGAAATAACCGGAGATATTGACAAAGCACTGGAATATGCCCAAATTTCGTTGAACTTATTTGGGAAAAATGCCAATTACGATTCCATCTTGCGCATATCCGATTATATTTCCGAATTGAGCCGGCGAAAAAATGAATTTTCCCTCTTAAAGCGGCAATTGGGCGAATAACCACCGCTATAACTGAATGAATTGCCATATCAAAATCATTCCACAATGCACTCAAAGCTTTACAGAACGAACAAGTTTAAGGAGATTTTATTACTTTTGACCTCAAATTGAACATTAAAAATAACGATCATATGCTTAATCCTTCTGACAATTCAATACTGCAAAGTCGTGGTATTTCAATGAAACAAATTGAGGAACAACTCAATTCTTTTACTACCGGATTTCCTTTTCTGGAAATAAGAAATGCCGCAGAACCGAAAAACGGAATCGTTCAAGTTACAACCGACGAATTACCTGCCATTCTAAACCAGTGGAATGAATACTTGCAATCGGAAGCCACCATTATTAAGTTTGTTCCAGCCTCGGGAGCTGCGAGCAGAATGTTTAAAGATCTTTTTGAATTTCTGGAAAGTGATAAAAATGAGCCCGGCAATGCGTTCGAAAACAAATTTTTCGATGAAATTGAGAAATTTGCTTTTTATAACGAGCTGAACGATGTGTGCATTAAAAACAACAAACTTTCTATTGCCGAACTAATTGCAAGCAAGCAATATAAGCCGGTTGTAGCCAATCTTTTATCGGAAATAGGATTAAATTACGGAGCACTGCCGAAAGGTTTGCTGCGCTTCCACTCCTACCCCGACGAAAAACGCACACCCATGCAAGAACATTTGGTAGAAGGAGCCTTGTACGCTTCCAACAAATCCAACCAAGTCAATATTCACTTCACCGTATCGAAAGAACACCGTGCGTTGTTTGAAAAACACCTGAACGAATCGCTTGCTGCTTTCGAAAAGAATTTCGGGGTAAAATACAATGTCAGTTTCTCCGAACAAAAACCATCCACCGACACGATTGCTGCCGACGAAAACAATCAGCCATTCCGCGACAAAGGAGCACTCGTCTTCCGTCCGGGCGGACACGGCGCTTTAATTGAAAACCTGAACGATTTGAACGGTGACGTGATTTTCATTAAAAATATTGACAACGTTGTGCCTGATTCGCTCAAAGAATCGACCGTTACGTATAAGAAGGCTATTGCCGGAATACTGGTGAATCTTCAAAAACAAAGTTTTGCTTATTTGCATGAATTGGAAAACGAATCGATTTCTGCAGCCAAGTTATCCGTAATTGCCCAGTTCTGCGAAGCACGGCTCAATAACCATCATGCTAATTTGAGAACTCTTTCGCACTATGAATTGCGCAACTATCTTTTCAACAAATTGAACCGCCCCATACGTGTTTGCGGAATGGTGAAGAACGTGGGCGAACCGGGTGGAGGTCCATTCCTGACAGTCAATGCCGATGGAACAGTATCGCCTCAAATCCTGGAAAGCTCACAAATTGATCTGAATAATCCGGCCGACAAAGAAAAAATGTTGAAGTCAACCCATTTCAATCCGGTTGATTTGGTATGTGCGGTAAGGAATTATAAAGGAGAGAAATTTGATTTGCTGAAACATGTAGATAAAAACACCGGATTTATTTCATTCAAATCGAAAAACGGAAAAGAGCTGAAAGCGCTCGAACTTCCCGGACTCTGGAACGGCGCAATGAGCGACTGGAACACGATTTTCGTGGAAGTGCCCATCGAAACATTCAATCCGGTAAAAACGGTAAATGATTTATTGAGACCGCAACACCAGTAAATCACTGCAGACAACAAATATAAAAAATGCGCATTCCAAATCAACGGAATGCGCATTTTTATTTGTTATCGTTTACAACTCACTGGCAACTGCGGTTACACAATGAGTTTTTTGTAGCGAATTCGTTTAGGGCCTTCATCTCCAAGCCGCATCTTCTTATTTTCTTCGTATTCGGAATACGAACCTTCGAATACAAACACTTGCGAATTCCCTTCGAACGCAATGATATGCGTACAAATACGATCAAGGAACCAACGGTCGTGGGAAATAACCACAGCACAGCCGGCAAAGCTTTCCAAACCTTCTTCCAAAGCGCGGAGCGTATTTACATCAATATCATTCGTCGGCTCATCGAGCAACAACACGTTGGCTTCCGACTTCAATGTAAGCGCCAAATGCAACCGGTTCCGCTCACCACCCGACAGTACTCCGCAAAGTTTTTCCTGGTCACCGCCGGCAAAGTTGAAACGCGACAAATATGCCCGCGCATTAATTTCTTTTCCACCCACGCGGATAAATTCCGTACCGCCCGAGATAACCTGATAAACAGTTTTATCCGGATCGATATCGGTATGGCTTTGATCCACATACCCAATCTTTACCGTTTCGCCTACTTCGAAAGTTCCTTTGTCGGCTTTTTCAATTTCCATCATCAAGCGGAAGAGGGTTGTTTTACCGGCACCGTTCGGTCCGATAATGCCGACAATACCATTGGGCGGAAGCATAAAATTGAGATTCTCGAACAATAATTTATCGCCAAAAGCCTTGGAAACATCAATTGCCTCCACTACTTTGTTACCCAAGCGCGGTCCATTCGGGATAAAGATCTCCAATTTTTCTTCCTTCTCCTTTTGGTCCTCATTGATCAATTTATCATACGCTTCCAAACGGGCTTTACCTTTGGCATGGCGCGCCTTAGGAGCCATACGCACCCAGTCCAACTCACGTTCCAGTGTCTTACGGCGTTTGCTGGCCTGTTTTTCTTCGCTAGCCATTCGTGCCGTTTTCTGTTCCAACCACGAGGTATAGTTGCCTTTCCATGGAATTCCTTCGCCCCGGTCGAGTTCCAGTATCCAACCCGAAACATTATCCAGGAAATAACGGTCGTGGGTAATGGCAATAACCGTTCCTGCATATTGCTGCAGGTAGTGTTCCAACCATTCCACCGACTCGGCATCAAGGTGGTTGGTAGGCTCATCAAGCAAAAGAATATCGGGCTGGCGAAGTAATAAGCGGCACAAAGCCACACGGCGGCGTTCACCTCCGGAAAGCACGGAAACCAGTGCATCTTCATCCGGACAACGGAGTGCATCCATAGCACGCTCCAGCTTATTATCCAGATTCCAGGCATCAGCATGATCCAGCATCTCCTGCAATTCCCCCTGACGGGCAATCAGCTTATCAAAATCAGCATCGGGTTCGGCAAATTGTTCGTTTATACGCTCGTATTCGGCCAGCATATCTACAATTTCCTGCACACCTTCCTGTACAATTTCTTTTACAGTTTTAGCCGGATCCAGGTGCGGTTCCTGCTCTAGGTAACCCACCGAGTAACCGGGCGAGAAAACTACTTCGCCATCGAATGTCTTTTCTACTCCGGCAATGATCTTCAACAACGTGGATTTACCCGAACCATTTAGTCCGATAATACCGATCTTCGCCCCGTAGAAAAACGAGAGGTAAATATTGTTTAATACTTTTTTTTGCGGTGAAAAAGCCTTGCTGACTCCCACCATTGAGAAAATAACTTTTTTATCGTCGGCCATATTGTGTATAATTGTTTAATTGCGTAACTGATAATTGGATTGCAAATATACAAAGAAAGAAGTAATTGGGAAACGGGCAAACATAATAAGACTTTAGCCGGATTGCGATTCCACTTTCCAGCCAAAGTCTTATTATGTGTTTATTTATATTCCGCTATCAGGCCGAAGGCAAAACAAGCTTCAGGTAATCCAGGATCAACTCAACCGTTTTGTCAATCCCCAGTTTGCTTGTATCTACCGCCAGGTTGTAATTCCTCACATCTGCCCATTCCTTATCTGTAAACGTTTTGGAATAGACGGCTCTTTCTTTATCGTTCTTATCTATCATCCGGCCTGCATTCTCGGCGGAGATATTGTGCAATTGTTGAATCCGCTCTGTACGGAATGCTTTGTCGGCATGCAAAAAGATGCTAACCAGATTGGGGTGGTCGCGAAGAACGTGAAAACCGCACCGGCCAATAATAACCGCCGGACCCTCATCGGCAATATGTTTTATAATATCTGCTTCGACGGCAAACAATTCATGATCTGTAAACTCTAATATAGGCGAAACCGGAGCCATATACACACCCTGGTTAAGTGTGGTGGATTTGGAGAAAGACTGCCAAAACGAGAGCATCCTCTCTTCACGCGATTCCAGGTTTTCTTCCAACGTCGAGAATTGTTTGGCTGCTTTACTGATAATTTCACGATCGGCAAAAAAAACATTCAGCTTTTGGGCTAGTTGTTGTCCGATATAGGCACCTCCACAACCTAACTGACGGTTAATGGTAATTGCGAATGATTTAGTCTGTTCCATACTGACGCCTCCTATACTTTAGATGTTTTTCAATGTAATAGATAGTATAATAACAGACTCGCGAGGGCAATTGTTGACAAACCCGTATACATTCACAAGTGGTAAATGCAACAAATAAAAACGCCCATCGTCAAATAATAAAATGATTAAAATTGATAGGTTTTATCTACTATTTATCAGCAATTGTATCGAAAAATTTCAGGTTGAAAAGCGACACGATAAAGTTAATGCCTGTTGAAATCTTTTCGCTGATACATAGTCATTTTACGAAAGAAAAAAACTACTTTTGGGTCACAAAAACAAAATAAATCCTCTCGTTATGAAAGACTTGCTGCAAGCCCGTCACATCGGTATTTCTGAACAAGATGAAGCTTTTATGCTTCAAACAGTTGGCGCAAAAAGCCTCAATGAATTAATCGGTCAAACCATTCCTTCCGCCATCCGGCTAAGTGAAGCGATAGAATTGCCCGAACCGCTCACAGAGCGTCAATACGCCGAGCACATTGCTGAAATTGCATCGAAGAACAAACTGTTCACTTCGTATCTCGGACAAGGTTGGTACGACACCTGCACTCCCGCTGTTATTCAACGGAATATTTTCGAAAACCCATCGTGGTACACTTCCTACACCCCGTATCAAGCCGAAATATCGCAAGGACGGTTGGAGGCATTGCTGAATTTCCAGACAGCCATCTGCGATTTTACGGGCATGCCGCTTGCTAACGCGTCGTTGCTTGACGAAGCCACCGCTGCAGCCGAAGCGGCCACCATGATGTTGAACCTTCGCAGCCGGGAGCAAGTAAAAACGGGAGCCAACATACTTTTCGTAGACCAGGCCACATTTCCTTCTATCCTTGCCGTGTTACGCACCCGGGCCGAAGCGCAAGGCATTAAACTGGAAATTGGCAACTATGCCGGACTGAAATTTACGGCAAAACATTTCGGGGCTATTGTTCAATATCCAAATGGGAATGGAAACATTGAAGATTACACCGAATTTGTAAGCGAAGCACACGCCGCCGGTGCCAAAGTAGCTGTAGGAGCCGATTTATTAAGTTTAGCCCTGCTGACTCCTCCGGGAGAATGGGGCGCCGACATTGTTTTCGGATCAACGCAACGCTGGGGAATCCCCATGGGATTTGGCGGACCATCGGCAGCTTATTTTGCTACCCGCGACGAATTTAAACGCGACATGCCCGGACGTATTATCGGCATTAGCAAGGACGCCAATGGCAAGACTGCCTTACGTATGGCTTTGCAAACCCGCGAACAACATATCAAACGTGAAAAAGCGACTTCCAACATCTGTACCGCCCAGGCATTGCTGGCTTCCATGGCCGGCATGTACACCGTTTACCACGGGGCACAAGGAATCAAAACCATAGCGCAACGCATTCACGCCATTGCCACTTATATCAATGAAATACTTCCGGTTTACGGATATATCCAGGAGAATGAAAACTTCTTCGATACGCTGAAAATCACCTTGCCTGAAAGCATTTCGGTGGAAGCCCTGAAAGCCATTGCCCTGAAGTATGAAATAAACTTCCGTTACTTCGAAACCGGTGAAATAGGTATCAGCTTCGACGAAACCACAGACATCGACGATGTAAATACCGTGATTGAAATTCTGGCTACCGCCGATGGCAATACAGCCGTGTATGCCGAAGAGAGTGACCTGGAAGGCCTGGCTTCTATCGACGAAAACCTGGAACGTACGTCGGCTTACCTAACGCACGAAGTATTCAACCGCTACCACAGCGAAACGGAAATGATGCGCTATATCAAAAAACTGGAACGCCGCGATATCTCGCTGACGCACTCCATGATTTCGCTGGGATCGTGCACCATGAAGCTGAATGCTGCGTCGGAAATGCTTCCGATGAGCCGTGCCGAATTCGGAGGCATGCATCCCCTGGCACCGGCCGACCAAACCGAAGGATACAATGAAATGATTTCGGAACTGGAAAAATACCTGACAGCCATCACCGGTTTTGCAGCTTGCAGCTTGCAACCGAACTCCGGGGCTGCCGGCGAATATGCAGGACTGATGACCATTCGCGAATATTTTAAAGCGAAAGGCGAAACGCAACGCGACACCTTGTTGATTCCGGCTTCGGCCCACGGAACCAATCCGGCAAGCGCCGCCCAGGCAGGGTTTAACATCGTGGTGGTGAAATGCGACGAAGGCGGAAATACCGACTGGAACGATTGGAAAGAAAAAGCCGAAGCCAACAAAGACAAACTGGCCGGCTGCATGATTACCTATCCGTCGACCCACGGAATTTTTGAGGAACATATTAAAGACATGTGCGACGCCATTCACGAAAACGGCGGACAGGTTTATATGGACGGTGCCAATATGAACGCCCAGGTTGGGTTGACCAACCCGGGAACTATCGGCGCTGATGTATGCCACCTGAACCTGCATAAAACGTTTGCTATCCCTCACGGCGGTGGCGGACCGGGCGTTGGGCCTATTTGTGCAGCAGCCCACTTGGCAGCCTTCCTCCCAAGCAAAACCTACGGACAAAACACGGTTTCGGCTGCGCCTTACGGCAGTGCCAGCGTAACGGCCATTACCTACGGGTATATCCGCATGATGGGTGAAGCCGGGCTGACACATTCAACCAAAATAGCGATACTGAACGCCAATTACCTGGCTGCACGGCTGAAAGACAGCTACGGGGTGCTTTACACCGGCGAGCAAGGCCGCGTGGGGCATGAATTGATTCTGGAAGCGCGTAACTTCAAAGCCACTTCGGGCGTAACCGAAACGGATATTTCGAAACGGCTTATGGACTACGGGTTCCACGCTCCTACCCTGTCGTTCCCCGTACACGGAACGCTGATGATAGAACCTACCGAGAGCGAGTCGCTGGCCGAGCTGGATCGTTTTGCGGAAGCTATGCTCCAAATATTTGCTGAAATAAAAGAAGTGGAAAACGGAACCGCCGACAAGGCCGATAATGTGTTGCTAAACGCTCCGCATCCGGAATATACGATTGTTTCCGGCGAATGGAACCACCCATACAGCCGCGCCAAAGCCGCTTACCCGACAGAATGGGTAGCCGAAAATAAATTCTGGTGCAACGTGGCCCGTATCGACAACGGTTATGGCGACCGGAATTTGGTGTGCAGCTGCCAATAATAACCCCTAACCCCTGAAGGGAAATGAAAGAAAAGGAATCCCATTTTGTCGAAAGGCAAAATGGGATTCCTTATTGTATCAGGTTAGCGCAGTTAGCGCAAGTAACCCCGTCAACCCCGTCGACCCAGTCGACCATTCGCCGGCAACGAAAGCAGGTATAAAATTCAGATAGCTTCATCGCCCGGGGCGAAAGCTGGTTTTGAAATAATTTTCCCCTTTCGCCCGGGGGCGAAAGCACAATTATTAAAAATATATGCCAACCGCCCGGGGCGAAAGTGCATTTATTAAAAAAAAGTGCCAACCGCCCGGGGCGAAAGCGCAATTGTGAAATAAACATGCCAATCGCCCGGGGCGGACGCTCAATTATTAAAAATAAGTACCAGTCGCCCGAGACGGACACGCTGTTATAAATCAAAATGCTGATCGTTCAGAACGTTGAGGGGTATTTATTGGAAGAAACAGGCTCTTTATTTTAATGCCAGCAGTTATGGCACACCGGCATCCGTTCGAGGTTATACGTTATCATCAATTCATTTGTCCCGAATGAGCTCCGCCGGATATTGCTTATGTTATAATCATAACTATAGGAAAGATGAATAGACGGGGTTAAGTCGAACCCCAGAATCACACCTGCTTCGGTTCCGGTACGGTAAAATACACCTACATCAAACGTGTTCGGAATATCGGTCAGCCCGGTTTTATCAGGCAAGCTGTAGTAGGCAGTCAGGTTAAACTCCGCCTGATACATATTGGAATACTGGATGCCGCATACCCCAACTCCCATATTCAGGATTCCCCGCGACATCTGGCGGTAGCGGCCATAGACGAAGTTTGTGTTGGTTTGATATTTATGGTCAGTAGAAAACACCGAAAAGATATTCTGGCTGGCAGCCCCGAACTTATACGATTTGTTGGTCAGCTCAACGCCAATATCAGCATTGAAATTGCTCTTCGACACCAGGTTCTGGTAGGCAAGCGGGTCGTTATCCACATCCAAGGTTACCTTCGAGATGTCATAATTCAGGCTCTGGTAATTCACCCCCAATCCAAAATGCAATTGCCAGTCCTGCTCCATTTTTATTGCATAAGCATACGTCAGGTCCAGGTTGGTAACAGAGGTGTACCCGATTTTGTCCTGAATGGCAATAAGCCCAAACTGCGTATTCAACTTATCCACGTAGGTGCTTGCCGTGGCAAAAAATGTCATGGGAGAACCCGTAAGCCCAATCCATTGCTTGCGCGCCGCAAAACTAAACACCGCCTGGTATTTGTCGTACACCGTGGCCGGGTTTATATATTGTGCATTCCCCCAATAATTATTCAATCTGATATTAGACTGAGCAATGATTGACAGGCTCATTAGACTAAACACAACTATATAAATGGATCGTTTCATTTGAATTCTATATCAGCGGACTACGGTTATATAACCATCCTTTGTTTTCTTGCGGGATTCGGAAATGTAAAACAGCACATAAAAATAAGTATCTCTAGAAACCTGCTGATTGTCGTAGGTCCCATCCCAACCATCAACTCCATCGTACAGTTTAAGGCCATTCCGATTGAAAATCTGGATATGCCAGTCTTTCATAAACCGGTCATTAACCCCATCGCCATTGGGCGTAAACGTATTGGGTATTTCGATATACATGAGTGTGGTCACCACCGTGCTATCGCATCCCGAAGTTGTTTTCAGCACATCGGTGTAGACCCCGTCCTTATCGTAAGTATGGTTATTGATCCGGTATTTATCGCCCACAAACAACTTGACTGTTTGCGAAGTATTATAAATGGAATTAACCGTCAGGTTCAGGGTGGCGATACTGTCGCTACCCTGGGCATTTGTCAGCGTTTCGGTATAAGTGCCTGCATTGAAATAGTTTTTGCCATTAAACAGGAAGCTTTCGTTTTGACAGATGGCCGCATTGATGGTAGCCGTGGTGGCCGGATGCACCGACAACACAAACTGGGCAATACTATCGCAGCCGACAGCACTTCGCAACACTTTTTGATACGTCCCGGCAACAGGGCATTTCATATTATTCCATTCAACCGGCAGCAAGGTAGACCCCACAGCATATCTTGTTACGGAGGTAGCCGGATAGTTAACCTTCAGGTTCAGGGTCGTAATACTATCGCAACCCACAGAATTGACCAGTTTTTTTGTATACGTACCTGCAGCAACGCAACTAATGCCATTCCAGCTATACGGAAGCCCGGACGAACAAATGCTCAGGTCGGTGACTGACGACGAAGGCAGTTTCACCGCCAGATTCAGCACAATCGTACTGTCGCAACCGGCTTTATTGGGTAAAACAGTGGTGTACGTTCCGGCAGCCGGACAACTGATTCCATTCCAATGATAAGGCAAGTCAGTCGAACAAATACTTGTATTCTGTGTATACGACGTAGAAACATTCACCTTCAGGTTCAATGTAGCCACACTATCGCATCCTATTTTATTCGTAAATGTGACACTCTTGCTTCCACTTCCATTAAACGTCAATCCATTCCATTCATACGGCAAAGCGGAACTGCAAATGGTCTTGTTTGTAACCGAGGCCGAGGCAAGCTTCACTTTCAGGATCAGGGTAGCCAGGCTATCGCACCCGATGCTGTTTACCAGAAGGACAGTTTCCTTGCCACCGGCATGAAAAATAAGACCGTTCCAGGTATAAGGTAATTCCGAACTGCAAATCGTCAGGTTGGTTATTGAAGTTGTCCGCGTATTTACTGTCAGGTTAAGCGTAGCAATACTATCGCACCCAACAGAGTTTACAGTTTTATACGTATATACGCCAGAGCTGGTATAAGAAACCCCATTCCAGGTATAAGGCAGGTCTCTGAAACAAACCGAAGCGTTCAACGATGAAGAACTGGTCATTTTTACCGTTAAATTCAAAGTCGCCACACTATCGCACCCGGCTTTATTAGTCAATATTGCAGTTTGGCTTCCCGCCGCATTAAATACTAATCCATTCCAGGTGTATGGCAACTGCGAACTACAAATCGTCAGGCTGGTTGTTGAAGTAGTCGGACTATTCACTGTCAGGTTCAAGGTGGCCACACTATCGCAACCCGCTTTATTTACCAACGTGGCAGTCTGGGTACCGGCCGAATTAAACGTTAACCCATTCCAGCTATAAGGCAATGCCGGGCTGCAAATGGTCAGGTTGGTCGTTGAGCTGGTCGGCACATTTACCGCCAGGTTTAAGGTAGCCAAACTATCACAACCTGCTTTGTTCACTAACGTGGCCGTCTGGCTGCCCGCAGCCGCAAAAGTCAACCCGTGCCAGCTATAAGGTAAATCGGCATTACAAATACTCAGGTCAGTGCTTGAGCTTGTAGGCACATTTACCGTCAGGTTCAGGGTTGCAATACTGTCGCAACCCGCCTTATTGGTACCTATGTAGGTATATGCCCCGGAAGCATTGTAAGAATTTCCATTCCAGGCATAAGGCAAATCTTTGGTACAAACAGCCAGGTTAGTGGTTGAATAACTAACCAGCCTTACAGCCAGGTTCAATGTGGCAATGCTGTCGCAACCCGCTTTGTTTACCAGCGTAGCGGTCTGGGTGCCGGCAGCATTAAAAGTCAACCCATTCCAGCTATAAGGCAACTGGGAATTGCAAATGGTCAAATTAGTCGTTGAACTGGTCGGCACATTTACCGTCAGGTTTAAGGTAGCCGTACTATCACAACCCGCTTTATTCACCAACGTGGCAGACTGGGTGCCCGCAGCATTAAATGTCAATCCATTCCAGCTATACGGCAATGCCGGACTACAAATTGTCAGATTGGTTATGGAGCTGGTAGGGCCTCCCACCGACAAATTCAGGGTTGCCAGGCTATCGCAACCAGCCTTATTCACCAACGTGGCAGTCTGGCTTCCGGCCGAGTTAAACGTTAACCCATTCCAACTATACGGCAATGCTGTATTACAAATAAGCCTATTCGTGGTTGAACTCGTCGGGACATTCACGGTCAGGTTCAGTGTAGCAATACTATCGCACCCTACCGGGTTTATTGTCGTATACGTGTATGCACCCGAGCTGCCATACGGATTTCCATTCCACCAATAAGGTGCATCTTTGGCGCAAATAATAACATTCGTAGTCGAATAACTTGCCAACTTCAAAGATAGGTTTAGCGTTGCCAAACTATCACAACCAGATTTATTCGTAAGCGTAGCAACTTTGGTGCCCGCAGCCGTAAAAGTTAGTCCATTCCACACGTAAGGAAGTTGAGAGCTGCACACTGTCAAATTACTTGTCGAACTTGTAGGGGCACCTACCGATAAATTCAAAGTCGCCGTACTATCGCATCCGGCTTTATTGACCAGAGTTGCAGTTTGGTTTCCCGCTCCATTAAAAGTTAATCCATTCCAAACATAAGGCAATAAAGCCGGGCTACATATCGTCAGGTTAGTTACAGAACTTGTAGGTCCACTTACTGTCAGGTTCAACGTAGCCAGGCTGTCGCAACCGGCTTTATTGACCAGGGTCGCAGTTTTGCTCCCTGCCGCATTAAAGGTCAGCCCATTCCAGCTGTAGGGCATTAATGTTACGCAAATATTCTTATTGGTAACGGAACTGGTGGGTGATTTTACAACTAAATTCAACATGGCCAGGCTATCACACCCGGCTTTATTAGTCAGCGTGGCAGTTCTACTCCCCGCCGCATTAAAGGTTAAGCCATTCCAAACATAAGGCAATGATGTAGAACAAATACTCTGGTTTGTGATTGAAGTTGAAGTTAATTTCACTGTCAGATTCAACGTAGCCAAACTATCGCAACCAACTTTATTGACCAGGGTGGCAGTTTGGGTACCTGTAGCAGTAAAGGTCAATCCATTCCAAACATAAGGCAATGCTGACGAGCAAACATTTAAATTCGTCGTAGAACTGGACGGAAGTTTCACCGTCAGATTCAAAGTCGCAATACTGTCACAGCCTGCTTTATTTGTCAAGGTCGCTGTTTGGCTTCCCGCGGCGTTAAAGGTCAACCCATTCCATCTGTAAGGCAATTGTGTTGAACAGATACTTAAATTCGTCGTGGAACTGGTTGCGGATCTTACTGCTAAATTCAGGGTAGCCAAACTGTCGCAACCAACTTTATTTACCATAGTCGCGGTTTTGGTTCCCGCAGCAGTAAAAGTCAGCCCATTCCAACTGTAAGGCAACTGCGTTGAACAAATACTTAGGTTTGTAGTGGAACTGGTCAGCAATTTTACTGTCAGCCTCAAGGTTGCCAAACTATCACAGCCAGCTTTATTTATGAGAGTCGCTGTTTTAATCCCTGCAGCAGTAAAAGTCAATCCGTTCCAACTGTAAGGCAATTGTGATGAACAAATACTTAAATTTGTCATGGAACTGCTAGCCTGCTTGACCGACAAATTCAAAGTTGCCAAACTATCGCAACCATACATATTCACCAAAGTTGCAGTTTGGCTTCCCGCGGCATTAAAAGTGAGTCCGTGCCAAACAAATGGCAGGGTATTGGAACAAACCGACAGATTGGTGATTGATGTTGTTATCGGATTTGTCCTTAAGACCGTGAAAGCCGTATCCCGGCATCCAAAGCCATCATACGGCACCAAATCTACATAAACGGTAGAATTTGGCGGTGGAGGTATCACAGTTATCGTTGATGCATTACCCAAATTTACCGTAAAATCTTCATTCCACCAATGATATTCTTTGTACCCCGACGGAGCTATCAGATTGATTACATTCGCATTCGGACAAAAAGCATAGCTTTTAAACACAGAAGTACAGTTTGAACTTACATCAACATAGGCGTATCCAAAATGACCTGATTTAGTACAATCTTCAGTAATAAATTCCAGACGGACAGTATGCCCGGCATAGCCCGACAAATTAATAGTAACTGGCGACCACGGTTTGTAATAGCCAGTTACAGAGGTTGAGCTTCCTCCTTTCATTTGCGTACTCGTAAATCCGGGTAATCCCGAGGTTGAAGTATAATCAAAGCTTGCACAAGCCATTTCGGTAGAACCATTGCTTACATCATATACTTTTGCACGAAACCTGGGCTGCTCATCCGGATGGTGGTCCGGATCCTGAAAAACAACCGCATAATAATACTCAATGGTAAAGTCATTTCGCGAGGCAGGAATAGTAAATGTGTAACTGATTTTCTCTGCTTGTGCTCCAATTTGGTCATTCCCGAGTTGAATTGAATAATTTCCACCTTGCGGACATAAACGAGGAAATTTACCATAAGGATCCAAAAGAGGGGTTGAAGCAGAACTTATGATTTGATGCCTGTTTGCAACAGGTGGTGCAACAGCATTCCATGTTACATAATTAGTGATGCCATTAGTCCTTGCAGTGCCGGTATAACATTGCCAGTTTGTAAAATTACCAAATTCAAAATCGAGATTATCAAAACAATCACCAGCAGTGGCCGCACTGGCTGCCTTAGACATGGAAACTTTTGTTCCTGAACTAATTTGAGGAGTAGACGCAACAATTGAAGCATCTGACGGAACCAAATTATAGATTGGTACACGTGATTTCTGTTTATAGTTCCAATAGTCTTGTCCGAAAAGACTATTGGCAACCATAAGGAATATCAACAATTTAAACAGCTTCATTTCTAAGTTATTTACTCCAATTATAAATTTGGTTAAAAACAAAGACAAAGATACTGAAAATCTATTAAAAAAAAGAGGGAAAATGTATTTTTTGCTACATTATCTCAAATAAATGTAGAAACATCTTGTAGATCAGCGTTAGAAAAATTTCTATTTACTGGAATGGTCCATCAGCTGCACTCATATGCAAAAATATCATACAAAAAGCCACATACAAGTCAACAAGTAATCATCGCTGCTTTACTACAAAGCTATTTTATCATTAATTTCAGACGGTCGTTTTCGATTCGAAGAACATAAACACCAGATCTTGGGACAGTAAAATCTTTTTTAGGATTTGAATCAACCGCAGAGAACACGCAACGTCCCAAACAATCGAAACACGAGACACGAATATTTCCAACATTATCAACACTTATGTTCTTATTTACGACACGAATTGCATATTTATTTACATAAATATCATTTATTCCATCAACTACGGAAAGGCTTTTGAATTCTTTCCAATAATCAGCGGCCAAATAAGTAGCTGCTGACCCAACAGGCACATCCAATACACAAGTGGTCTTATTTATAAATTGAAATGTGTTAGTCTGGATAATCGCCGGTACAGTGCTTTCAACTGATACTTTAGTTATGTTGGTACAATTGCAAAAAGCATAATCACCAATCGTCGCAATGGAATTAGGAATAGTCAGAACACCTGTCAGGCTTCTGCAATTCGAAAAAGCATACATACCAATAGAAGTTACTGAGTTCGGAATCGAAATAGTTGATATGTTTTCGCAATATCCAAACGCGCTTGCTCCTATCGAGGTTAATGTTTTAGGTAACACAATGGTTGTTAAGGTCAATCTACCATTCATTGATCCTAAATAAAATGAACTTTGCGGCATTTCATTAGCAGGATAAGTTGTATTGGTTGCCATTGTGCCCGCAGTTCCGGAATAAGCCACAATATTGGCATTACTAATATTCAATACAGCGATTTGGCTCAGCTCATCCCGTAGGCATTTTATATCCCGCGCATCCAAATCACCAGTTATAGTTAGATTGGTTATGGATAGTTTCTCATCGTTGGTAAGCAGCGAACTCAACGTACCCGGAGTGGTCAGATTGATTACTTTCAATCCTTTCTCAACTATGGTGAATTCCTTCCAGTAATCAGCTGCCTGATAAGCTGCAGTGGCTCCAATAGGCACCTCTAAAACACAAGCTGACTTATCTATTCCATTAAAAGTATTCGACTGGATAACGGGCGGAGTTCCTCGTTCGACAGATATCTTGGTAAATCCTTTACAATTTTCAAAGGTATAGAAACCAATATCGGACACACCGCTTGGTATTATTAAAACACCGGAAAAACTAGTGCAATTTCGGAATCCTGAATCTTTAATTCTTGTTACCTTGTTTGGAATCTGCAAACTCCCTTTGATATTGCCACACAGTTCAAAAGCACCTTCTTCAATAACAGTCAAATTCCCCGGCAATTGTAAAGGTTCATTAATCAAGTTTGCACAACCTTTAAAAGCATATATACCAATAGAAGTTACAGCACTTGGTATCGCTAAATTGACAGCAAGATTTGAACATTGATAAAATGCGCTTTGCCCGATTGAAGTAAGCGACGATGGCATTTTTAGATTTGTAAGCGACGTTTTTCCAACAGTTCCATTATAAAATGAGAAAGCTGGCATTTCATTGGCAGGATAAGTGTGAGAAACATTGCCAAAAGTGCCTCCAACACCTACAAATTCTTTCACAGTGGCAGCATCCATATACAACAACGACAACATGGGCATATCATCTCGCATACACTTAACATCACGTGCATCAATATCACCAGTAATAGTCAACTTGACAGTTGTGGCTTTTTCATCAGCATCAAGTACGCTGCTTAATGTTCCAGCAGTAAGTCCTGTCACATCCTTAATCCCTTTTTCAATAATGTGTATAAAATTAACCCAGTATAGTTCTGCAGGATAAATTTCATTAAGTCCGTATGGAACCTCCAATATACACTTGGTTTGATCTACCCCTTTAAAAGTATTAGGCTGGCAAACAGGAGGCACTGTGGCTGCAACTGAAATTTTTGCAAGCCCCAAACAATTATAAAAAGCGTAATCTCCAATAGAGGTAATTCTATCTGAAAGATAAATTTTAGTTAGCGTTGATTTTCCTGTCACGCCATCATAAAATGAATATGCCGGAATTTCATTTACAGGATAATTTACTGCAGCTGGCAAGGTGCCATCAGAACCAGAATAAGCTACTAAACTTGCATTCTTAATGTCCAGCACAGATAATTGCGTCATTTCATCACGCAAACATTTTATATCACGCGCATCAATAGAACCAGTCACTGTCAGATCAGTCACCGTGGTTTTCTCAGTTGTGGTAAGCAAAGAGCTTAAAGTACCTGCTCCTGTTACGGCTATCGTCTTAGTAACAGTTTGTGCCACAATACTAGAGGCAAATAATATTACAAATAAGGCGGTTATAATCTTTTTCATATTTAATAATTTGACGTTATTTAAACAAACAAACTACAAAGGTAGTTAATACAACGACCCAAACAAATGTTTTATGATAATATTTCATTTGTACTGCAAAAACATATTTCATTTGTAAATCAAGCCAATAAAGAAGAAACCGAAAAGTTCAATCAATTTATACAAGTAAGAAAATTATAAACAAAGCACAACATATACGTTGAAGCAATTAATTTGACATGACCAAAGATTAATTATTCCGAGAAACTACACTACGAGTGACTACAATCTGGTTATATTTGATAACATGACACCGGTTTAAAGGAGATAGGGATTATAAGCACTAGAACCAACAATTATGGCAAACAGTCTTTTTACTCAGGTTATAAGTAATCATTAATTCATTTGTACCAATAGAACTTCGATTGATGCCACTGACATTGTAATCATAGCTATAGGAAAGGTGAATGGCATCACTCAAATCAAATCCCAAGATGACACCGGCTTCACTCTTCGTCCGGTAAAATAATCCTACATCAAACAAATCAGGAGTTTCTGATAATCCCGACCGTTGACCCACTTTGAAATAACCAGTCAGATTGAATTCTGCCTGATAAATATTGGAATATTGAATGCCACACACTCCTAAACCGAAATCAACCACATTGTTAGACAGTTGACGGTAGCGGGTATACAAAAAGTTGGTATTGGTTTGATATTTCCGGTTAGTCGAAAATACCGAAAATATATTCTGACTCGAAGCTCCGATCTTGAAAGACTTATTCGTCAGTTCCAAACCCAAATCCGAATTAAAATTATTTTCATTCAACAGGTTTTCATAAGCATACGAATCGTTTCCGTCCGACAGATTAATCTTTGCCAAGTCATAATTTAAACTTTGATAAGTAAGCCCCATCCCAAAATGCAGTTGCCAGTCTCTCTGCAATTTAATAGCATAAGCATAGGTAAAATCAATATTGGTCACGGAAGTGTACCCAATCTTATCCTGAACAGCAATCAAACCCAGTTGCGTGTTTAAATCGTCAATATAGGTACTGCCGGAAGCAAAAAAAGTCATTGGCGAACCCGTTACACCTGCCCATTGCTTGCGTGCTGCCATGCTAAACACCGCCTGATACTTGTCGTAAACAGACGCCGGATTTATGTAATGGGCATTCCCCCAATAATTATTCAACCGGATATTCGATTGAGCAACTATTACCATACACGCTAAATGGAGCAGTAGCACCAAAATGATTTTCTTCATAATAACTCTTCAATTACGGGACAACCATTAAGTAACCTTCTTTGGCCTTTATTTGTGACCCGGAAGTATAATACAGCACGTAGAAATACGTATCCTTTGAAACCGGTTTATTGTTATAATTTCCATTCCAGCCTTCAGTTCCATCATATAACAGGATTCCGTTTCTGTTGTACACCTTCGTGTGCCATCCTTTCATAAAATAGTCATTATGACCATCGCCATTAGGAGTAATTGTATTGGGGATATTAATGAATGAAAGATCTGTAATCACCGTACTATCGCAACCATTTACTGTTTTGAGATCATCTATGTATACGCCCTCTTTATTGTATGCATGCCCATTAATCGAATAAGATTCGCCTGGGAAGATTTGTATGGACTGAGAAACGGTTTGAGCAGATATTACTTTCAAATTCAACGTTACAGTCACATCCTGCCCCAAGGCATTGGTCATAATTTTGGTGTAAGTCCCGGCTGTATTGTATGAAGTGGCATTCCAGATATAAGGCAAATCGGATGCACAAACAGAAGCATTTGTAACGGCACTTGTGGATAAGTTTACCTTTAATATCAACTTAGCAATACTATCACAACCAGCCGAGTTTACATATTTTTCTGGAGAAACATAGGTTCCTGATTCCGTAAACGCCATTTTGTTCCAGACAAAAGGTAATTCAGTAGAACGAACAACCTCCCGGCTTATTGAAACAGAAGGTGAAACAACAGTCAATGCCAATGTGGCAATACTGTCGCAACCAGCAGCAGTTGTGAATTCGGCTGTATAAGTTCCAGAGGCAGTATATAATTTTCCATTCCAGGAATAAGGTAATAGTGAATAGCAAACATACTCTGTTGTGGTTGAAGTCAGTGGTGATTTTACGTTTAATGCCAAAGTCGCAATGCTGTCGCACCCACAAGCTCCAGTCAACTTTATGGCATATTTTCCAGCAGCATTATAAGCTATTCCATTCCACACAAAAGGCAAAGCAGATGGACAGGTAGTCACTTCTGTCATTGATATAGCAGTTGGATTAACGATTAATTCCAACGTGGCAATACTATCACAACCCGCCGAATTAGTCAATGTCACTTTTTGTTTTCCCGGACCAGTATAAGTCAATCCATTCCATACGAAAGGTAAATCCTGAGCACAAATTGTTTTTTGGGAAATAGAAGCACTTGGCAATTTGAGTATCAGATTCAGCGTAGCGGTACTGTCGCAACCCGCAGCATTGAGCGTATGATAAGCATACGTGCCGGCAACACTATAACTCGTTCCATTAAACGTGTAACTATCACCCTGACAAATAGCGACGTTCGTCATTGAACTTGTCGGGAGTTTGATACTCAAATTCAGCGTAGCGGTACTGTCGCAACCCGCAGCATTGAGCGTATGATAGGCATATGTGCCGGCAACACTGTAACTCGTTCCATTGAATGTGTAACTATCGCCTTGACAAATAGCGAGATTCATCGTTGAACTTGTCGGGAGTTTGATACTCAAATTCAGCGTAGCGGTACTGTCGCAACCCGCAGCATTGAGCGTATGATAAGTATACGTGCCGGCAACATTGTAAGCCGTTCCATTAAACGTGTAACTATCGCCTTGGCAAATAGCGACGTTCGTCATTGAACTTGTCGGGAGTTTGATACTCATATTTAGCGTAGCTATACTATCGCACCCAACAGCATTGAGCGTATGATAGGCATACGTCCCAGCAACACTGTAGGCAGTTCCGTTGAACAGATAACTATCGCCTTGGCAGATGGCAGCATTAGTCGTCGAACCCGTTGGTAGTTTGATACTCAGGTTTAATGTAGCTGTACTGTCGCAACCAACAGCATTGAGCGTATGATAAGCATATGTGCCGGCAACACTATAACTCGTTCCATTAAACGTGTAACTATCGCCCTGACAAATGGCAACATGAGTTGTTGAACTTGTCGGAAGTTTGATACTCAGGTTCAGCGTGGCCGTACTATCGCAACCCGCAGCATTGAGCGTATGATAGGCATACGTGCCGGCAACACTATAACTCGTTCCATTGAACGTGTAACTATCGCCTTGGCAAATAGCGAGATTCATCGTTGAACTTGTCGGGAGTTTGATACTCAAATTCAGCGTAGCGGTACTGTCGCAACCCGCAGCATTGAGCGTATGATAAGCATACGTGCCCGCAACATTATAACTCGTTCCATTAAACGTGTAACTGTCACCTTGACAAATGGCAACGTTCGTGATGGAAGAACTTGGAAGTTTGATACTCAGATTTAGCGTGGCTGTACTGTCGCAACCTGCAGCATTTAGCGTATGATAAGCATACGTGCCGGCAACATTATAACTCGTTCCATTAAACGTATAACTATCACCTTGGCAAATAGCGACGTTCGTCGTTGAGCTTGTCGGGAGTTTAATCCTCAGGTTCAGCGTAGCTGTACTGTCGCAACCTGCAGCATTTAGCGTATGATAGGCATATGTACCGGCAACATTATAACTCGTTCCATTAAACGTATAATTATCGCCCTGACAAATAGCGACGTTCGTCGTTGAGCTTGTCGGGAGTTTAATCCTCAGGTTCAGCGTAGCAGTACTATCACAACCAACAGAATTAATCAAATGACTCACGTAAGTTCCAACTGTCGTATAGCTCGTTCCATTAAACAGATAACTATCGCCCTGGCAAATAGCAGCGTTAGTCGTTGAACTTGTTGGAAGTTTGATACTCAAATTCAATGTAGCTGTACTATCGCAGCCAACAGCATTTAGCGTATGATAGGCATACGTGCCGGCAACACTATAACTCGTTCCATTAAACGTGTAACTATCGCCCTGGCAAATAGCAGTGTTAGTCGTTGAACTTGTTGGAAATTTGATACTTAGGTTCAACATGGCTGTACTATCGCAACCTACAGCATTTAGCGTATGATAAGCATACGTGCCGGCAACATTGTAAGACGTTCCATTAAACGTGTAACTGTCACCTTGACAAATGGCAACGTTCGTGATGGAAGAACTTGGGAGTTTGATACTCAGGTTCAACGTGGCTGTACTGTCGCAACCAACAGCATTAAGTGTATGGTAAGCATACGTGCCGGCAACATTATAACTCGTTCCATTGAACGTGTAACTATCACCCTGACAAATGGCAACGTTCGTGATGGAAGAACTTGGGAGTTTGATACTCAGGTTCAACATGGCTGTACTGTCGCAACCAACAGCATTGAGCGTATGATAGGCATACGTGCCGGCAATACTGTAAGCTGTTCCATTAAACGTGTAACTATCGCCCTGACAAATAGCAACATTAGTCGTTGAACTTGTCGGGAGTTTAATCCTCAGGTTCAGCGTGGCTGTACTGTCGCAGCCAACAGCATTAAGTGTATGGTAAGCATACGTGCCCGCAACATTGTAAGCTGTTCCATTGAACGTGTAACTATCACCCTGGCAAATAGCGACGTTCGTGATGGAAGAACTTGGAAGTTTGATACTCAGATTCAGCGTAGCCGTACTGTCACAACCAACAGCATTTTGCGTATGATAAGCATACGTGCCGGCAACACTATAACTCGTTCCATTGAACGTGTAATTATCACCTTGGCAAATAGCAGCGTTAGTCGTCGAACTTGTTGGAAGCTTGATACTCAAATTCAGCGTGGCTGTACTGTCGCAACCAACAGCATTTAGCGTATGATAGGCATATGTACCGGCAACATTGTAAGACGTTCCATTAAACGTGTAACTGTCACCCTGGCAAATAGCGACATTAGTCGTTGAACTTGTCGGAAGTTTGATAGTCAGGTTCAGCGTGGCTGTACTGTCGCAGCCAACAGCATTGAGCGTATGATAGGCATATGTACCGGCAACACTGTAAGCCGTTCCATTAAACGTGTAACTGTCACCCTGACAAATGGCAACGTTCGTCGTTGAATTTGTCGGAAGTTTGATACTCAGGTTCAGCGTGGCTGTACTGTCGCAGCCAACAGCATTGAGCGTATGATAAGCATACGTGCCGGCAACACTGTAAGCCGTTCCATTAAACGTGTAACTGTCACCCTGGCAAATAGCAACGTTCGTCGTTGAATTTGTCGGAAGTTTGATACTCAGGTTCAGCGTGGCTGTACTGTCGCAGCCTACAGCATTGAGCGTATGATAAGCATACGTGCCGGCAACACTGTAAGCCGTTCCATTAAACGTGTAACTGTCACCCTGGCAAATAGCAGTGTTAGTCGTTGAACTTGTTGGAAATTTGATACTTAGGTTCAACATGGCTGTACTATCGCAACCTACAGCATTTAGCGTATGATAAGCATACGTGCCGGCAACATTGTAACTCGTTCCATTAAACGTATAACTATCACCTTGGCAAATAGCGACGTTCGTCGTTGAGCTTGTCGGGAGTTTAATCCTCAGGTTCAGCGTAGCTGTACTGTCGCAACCTGCAGCATTTAGCGTATGATAGGCATATGTACCGGCAACATTATAACTCGTTCCATTAAACGTATAATTATCGCCCTGACAAATAGCGACGTTCGTCGTTGAGCTTGTCGGGAGTTTAATCCTCAGGTTCAGCGTAGCAGTACTATCACAACCAACAGAATTAATCAAATGACTCACGTAAGTTCCAACTGTCGTATAGCTCGTTCCATTAAACAGATAACTATCGCCCTGGCAAATAACAGCGTTAGTCGTTGAACTTGTTGGAAGTTTGATACTCAGGTTCAGCGTGGCTGTACTGTCGCAACCTGCAGCATTGAGCGTATGATAGGCATATGTACCGGCAACATTGTAAGACGTTCCGTTAAACGTATAACTATCACCTTGACAAATGGCAACGTTCGTGATGGAAGAACTTGGGAGTTTGATACTCAGGTTCAACGTGGCTGTACTGTCGCAAACAACAGCATTAAGTGTATGGTAAGCATACGTGCCGGCAACACTGTAAGCCGTTCCATTAAACGTGTAACTGTCACCCTGGCAAATGGCAACGTTCGTGATGGAAGAACTTGGAAGTTTGATACTCAGATTTAGCGTGGCTGTACTGTCGCAACCTGCAGCATTTAGCGTATGATAAGCATACGTGCCGGCAACATTATAACTCGTTCCATTAAACGTATAACTATCACCTTGGCAAATAGCGACGTTCGTCGTTGAGCTTGTCGGGAGTTTAATCCTCAGGTTCAGCGTAGCTGTACTATCGCAACCTACAGCATTGAGCGTATGATAGGCATACGTGCCGGCAACATTGTAAGACGTTCCATTAAACGTGTAACTGTCACCCTGGCAAATAGCGACGTTCGTCGTTGAGCTTGTCGGGAGTTTAATCC
>Ga0318568_10000092_pt1 | contig 33157 bp, 25 predicted proteins | sample GRESIP088b5f21_FD_203690 | JGI IMG/M metagenome (GOLD analysis project Ga0318568, IMG submission 203690) | Tropical soil microbial communities from Luquillo Experimental Forest, Puerto Rico - GRE.SIPMG.088b5f21 | ecosystem: Environmental > Terrestrial > Soil > Tropical forest > Bulk soil...
TGTTTACCAATTCTTTACGCAAGGTTTCACCCTGGTTGAACTGAAAGATGACAGAGTGCTTTTCGGGGTTAAACGTTTCTTTCGGGTCGTTGAATACACCGTGTATCAGTGGCGTGGCTGTAAAATAGCCGGTATTGACGGAGTATCCGTCGCACAGTTGATACCCCATTTCTTTCAAAAACAGGTTTACATTGTTTTCCATAGTTTCGGCTGTGGTGGCTGCCCCACCACGATTGACTGCGGAACTACAAATTTCAGGAATGCTCAATGAGCGTTCGGAGACTACCCGCGCCGAATAATCGTTCGGGTCATCAGTCAGCCAATTCAAAAACAGACTGGCTTTGATGCGATGCAAAATGTTTGTCATTTTAAGTATAATTTAAAGTGAATAATAATGATTCAACCCCCGCGTATCTTCAGGTTCTAAATTCCGAATATTCTGTAGGCTAGCGTGCATATACAGAGGTTGTTTCAAGTGTTGCTAACAAAATAATCTGAAATAAATTAAACAAACAAGGATTCTTGCATATTTATTTTATAGACATCGGCTCTTGGCGTAATTATATATATATCCCTGGAATACAGAAATATAAGTCAACGTTGAAAATAATTTATATGTACATCTTTTTTTGCTAAAAATAATAGCCCTAAAAACGCCTCAAAAAGAGGTGATGCCCATCGCCCAAAATGGATATTTCCGGAAAATAGCAGGAAGAAAATGAATGCAGGGTGAGGGAAGCTGACAGCCTGAAAATGGTACCGAAGAACCCGCAAAACAGATAATGATTATATAAACTCGTAGTGCATTTAAAAGTTATTTTCAATAAAGACATGAAAGAAATCGAATTGCACACAGCTTGTCAGCGAGTGACCTAGCTCGCTGAGCCAAAAAACAAATGAGAAAAGCGCAAAAATACTCCTTGTTTGACGACCGCAGGGAGGAGTTTGGAGAATTTTAGCTTTTCGAGCGCAAGTTTTTCGAGTGAAACGGGCATCAGTCTTGATTTTTTTGTTACTTTTTTCATCAAGGAAAAAAGTAAGACACATAAGATCTTATCAATAGGTCTTTATGCGGATAATCATTAAAAAAAAATGATTTCGCTTGCACAAGTGGATTACAAAAGGGGATATTCTGTTTTGTATGCGTGTTCAGTGTCCGGTTTCTTATCTAAACGGCATTACAGGCTAAGCAACAACGATATGGTAAGCAATAAGCAGCAGCAGCACAACCACCATATACACATTGATGCTGATAAATGATTTCATCAAGTGCATTTCGGTCATTTTCCCAAATGAAAGTTTGGCAAAAATGCTTACAAATAAGATATTCAGCACAAAAATCAAAATAAAAAATGCGAGGGACAACTTGACCAGAAACAGTGGTATCAGGATGGAAGAAAAAGAAGTAGCAACAATCCAAACAAGAATTATTCTTTTTAAGCTGGCTGGATCTATCGTTTGATTGATCGTCGGGAAACCGGCCGCTTGATATTCATTTCCGTATTTCAGCATCAGCAACCAGAAGTGGGGTATTTGCCAGATAAACAGAAACAAGGCAATAAAAATAATGGCTGGTTCAAAAAGATAGCCGCCGGCAGATGTCCATCCGATACATGCAGGCACCGCTCCCACCAACGACCCCGGCACCACTGCAAAAGGCGTAATTCGCTTAAGGGTGGTATAAACCAGGTTATACCACACAATATTAAACAATCCCAATAACGCCGGTATAAATCCAAATCCTGCGTACAACAGGATTAGTCCTGCAATTATAAATAGAATGGAGATCAGAAGAGCCTTCCGGGGAGCTATTTCTCCAGCAGGAATTGGCCGGTGCTTGGTTCTTTCCATCCTGGCGTCGAACTCACGCTCCTGAAACTGATTCAGTGCACTTGCTCCCCCCGCAAGAATAAAAACGCCCAATATTAATTTTAAAATCCGAAGGTCAAAGCTGCCGGTACAAACCAAATAACCTGTCAGAGCAGTAAAGGTAACAGCCACAGACACCTTATATTTCAATAAGGATAAGATCGTTTTTAAAGAGGCTGGTTTCATTTTAAGTTTTTCAGATATTCATTTATCAACCGAATATCTTTATCCGTAATAATCCCCTTGTACGACTTCATAACGCCCTGCGGATAACCAGTAACAATATCCTTATTCGGTTCAGTGATAGAACTCTTGATATAGGCACTGTCTGCAGTTATTTTATGGATGACACCATCGGTTGCAACTTCTACTGCCGACCCATACAGCCCTTTAAAAGTTGGCCCTACCAGTTTTCCACCATCAATGGAGTGACAAGCAATGCAACCATTTTTCTCAAGCACCTTATGGCCTATGTTCGTATCGGCTTTCTTTACCGGTAGCTTAGCAATCCATTTCGCGTATTTTTCTTCCGGGATTATACGGATTATGGCCGACATGTACGAATGGTTCACACCACAATAGGCCGAACAGAGCAAATCAAAATCACCCAGCTCGCCAGGGACAAACCAACTGTAATTATTTTTTCCCGGCACAACATCTTCTTTTATGCGAAAGGCAGGTACAAAGAAACCATGTATCACATCCGTTGACACCAAATCGACCCGAACAGCTTTATGAATAGGCAATACCAAAGTGTCAGATTGTTTATTCCCCGGGTATTCGAAAGTCCATTTCCACATCGTACCTATGGCTTTAACGCGCATAGCCCCTTTGGGATCTTGACGCATAGGCAGAAAGCCTTCCCAACCAATATAAAACATAAAAAGCACTAAAAGCACCGGCAATGCTGTCCAGGTAACTTCTAACAGGGTATTATCCTCTACCTGAATCGCTTTCGGGTGCTTCTTCCTATTGTATTTTACAATAAAGAAAATCATTAATCCGGTGAATGACACAAGAAAAAACAAGGCAAATCCTCCGATTATCAGGAATGCTTTATCTACACCGTGAACAAAATTTGATGCGTTACTGAACATAATTTTATATTTATTTAGCAGCAAGCGGTAAGCGGTAATCAGTAAGGCAATCTATGTTTCCTACTTTTCCAAACTTATACTTCTCGCTCTCTTTTTTTGTTAGTCACCTACGAATTAACACACAAACATATTTCAAATGCAACCATTTCACCATTTGGGGCTTACTGATTACTTCTTACAGCTTATTGCTTGCTGCTATCTGTAAGCATAATCAATGAAAGTAATGAGTATTATTACAGCATAAAGCACAAAAATCATTGCCACTAGGGTTCTGAGCAACACGCTTTCGTATTTTAAATGCATAAAATAAGTCAATACCAGGAAACCTTTGGTTCCGGCTATTAACAATGCAACAGTCACACTAAATGCAGCCAGATGATACGAAGTTACACTAATGGTAAGAAATGTAAGAAACATGAGTATTAATAGAACCCTTCCTAACACTCGATATTCTGTTGTATGTGTTGTATTGTTTGCCATTTTTCTGTCTTTTAAATGATTAAACTATCATTCCAATGCCTTAATCTTGGTTCTTATCTCTTGGTTCTTGCTTCTTGGTTCTATCAGGTAATTAGATACATTAATGGAAATAAGAAAATCCAGATTAAATCAACCAAATGCCAATAAAGGGCTCCATTCTCCAGATGCACATACTTTTGGGAGTGAATGCTGCCACTCTTAACTTTAAAGAAACAAATAATGAGCAAAACCATCCCCACAATTATATGGAGTGCATGCAATCCAGTCATAAAGAAGTATAAGCTAAAATAAAGCAAATGCCCTCTGTCGAGTAACGGCATCAACGGAGACCCGGGATACAGCCGGTGTTCAAATTTCACTCCCCATTCAATGTATTTATTAAACAGGAAAACACTTGCCATAAGTAATGTAACCCCAATTAGCGCCAGCGCCAGTTTCCGGTTATTCTTCTGAACCGCAGTGAGTGCCATAGCAATCGTCATACTACTAAACAACAATGCAATAGTATTGATAGCTCCGATTGTAACACTCAATTCAAGGCTTCCCTGATGGAAATTCAACGGATATTGGGCCCTGAAAACCGAATAAACCAAAAACAAACCGCCAAACAACAAAAGCTCAGTGAAAATAAAGAGCCACATTCCCAGTTTGGAAGCTTCGTCGTCTCTATGCACTTCAATATGCATCTCCTTTTCGCTCATATTATTTTAAATTGACCCCTAATTCCTAAAGGGAAATCGGGTGGGTTTTATCTCCTAAAAATAAATTCAACGGAGATTTATTATTAGTATTTATCTTTCAAATCGTTCACGTAAAACCTTCAAATCCCAAAACAAAAAAGAACCATGAAGACAAACTTGCATAATTCCCCTTCAGGGGTTAAGGGTTCTTTACTCGTAATCATACGGATTTTCTTTCACAACAGGCGCTTCATCAAAATTTTCTAATGACGGAGGAGACGGAATTTGCCATTCCAATGTTGAACCATGCCAGGGATTAGCCGGAGCAATTTCACCATTCCGTACACCTTGCACCAGGTTATAAACCATAAAGACCAAGCCACCTACCAACATAAATCCGCCAATGGTTGAAATAACCTGTCCCGTTTGAAACTGGGGCAGATAATCAAAATACCTTCTGGGCATTCCCTGAACTCCAATAATAAACTGGGGGAAGTATAACAAGTTGAAACCAACAAAATTGATTCCCCAAGCTATGGTTGCACGCTTCATATTATACATTCTGCCATACATCTTGGGCAACCAATAATGTATCGCGGCAAAAAATGCAAAACCCATCCCCCCAAAAATAATGTAATGAAAATGCGCTACAACGAAAGAGGTATCATGAACCTGCACATTAGTGGCAACCGCACCTAAAAGAAGTCCCGTAGTGCCACCAATCGTAAATAGGAAAATAAACGCCAGTGCATACAGGAACGGCGGCTTCAGGTCTATCGAGCCTTTATACATAGTAGCGAGCCAGTTAAATACTTTAATTGCGCTGGGAACTGCCACCAGGAAGGTCAAAAATGAAAAGAACCATCTGGCCTGGTTGCTCATCCCCGAAGTAAACATATGATGACCCCAAACTAAGAACCCAACTCCGGCAATAGCCAAGCTTGACAATGCAATAGCCTTATAACCATAAACTTTCTTTTGACAAAAAGTAGGGATAATTTCAGTTATAGCTCCCAAAGCAGGAAGAATCATTATATAAACCGCAGGATGTGAATAAATCCAGAAAAGATGCTGAAACAACAATGGATCGCCTCCCAGAGCCGGATTAAAGAACCCAATGCCAAAAAGCCTTTCTGCAATCAGCATTAAAAGCGTAATCCCTACAATTGGAGTAGCCAGGAGTTGAGTCCAGGCAGTAGCATAAATGGCCCACGAGAATAAAGGCATATGGAAAAATGTCATTCCCGGAGCCCGCATTTGGTGTATGGTTACGATGAAATTCAATCCGGTTAGAATGGATGAAAAACCCAGCACAAAAGCAGCAAAAGTTGCCATAATAACGTTAGTGCCGGTAGTGGTACTGTAAGGTGCATAGAATGTCCAACCGGTATCCGGAGGACCATTTTTTAGAAATTGGGATGCAACAGCCAAGATACAACCCACGATATAGATCCACCAGGAAAAACGGTTTAATTTAGGAAAAGCAACATCCTTTGCCCCAATCAAAATTGGCAAAAAGAAGTTTCCAAATATAACCGACAAACCTGGAATTACAACCATAAATATCATTATAATGCCATGAACCGTAAACAACCCATTGTAAATCTGCGGCTTCATAATTGTTTCACCCGGGGCAATAAGCTCAACCCGCATCAACAATCCTAAAAGAGCTCCCACAAAGAACAGGACTATAATTGCATACAAGTACAACAACCCAATCCGTTTATGGTCAAGGGTAAATATCCATGAGCGAATTCCGGTATATTTCCCCTTATGCTCTAGATAACTCACATATTCTATTTTTCCAACTTCGTCACTCATAGCTTTCTGTTTTTGATTTTCTCTGTCTGGGTTTAATCAAATATACTACAATAAATACCAATATAAAAAATACAATTAACACTCCGGTCACCTTAGTTATATCCAATGCAAAACGCTTATTATCCGCATCGTAACTATAACAGAGCATCAGTATTTTCTGAATGGTTGGCCTTGGTTGCTCCTTGTTAGCCTCAATAATCGCCATTTTAAAGTCAATAGGCAAGAACGTGATCCCGTACAAATAACGGGTAATCATTCCTTGCGGGCTAACGGCAATAATGGCTGAAGGATGCACAAAATCCAACCCTACTGCTTTAGTTTTAAAGCCTGTTGCATCGGTGATCTTGAATATTGTTGCACTATCTGTAGTCAGAAAAATCCAGCCATCAGCATTACCTTTCGAATAGCGGTCGATAAAGCGTTTCTTCTTGTCCTTTGCTTTTTGAGGTGTATCCCTGTAATTAAAGCTAATGGTTATTACCTGGTAATCCTGCCCTAATTTCAGATTTGTTTTTTGAATAACATCACCCACACCCTCTAAAAGCGGGCTGCAAAGTCCCGGGCAATCGAAATAGACAAACGATAGAATGGTTGGCTTGGTGATCAATTGCTTCAGCGTAACCGTTTCGAACTTATCATTCACAAATTTCAGGTCTAATGGAATAGTCTTACCCAGATGCTCGATTACACCAACTTCAGGTGATTGATCAATCTGAGCAAATGAACTTCCTACAATGCCAACGAAAAATACAAGACTTAGAATAAGCTTCTTTTTCATGGGTTTATTCTTTTATATTGTTGGACTTTAAAGATTCAGAAAAAACTGCAATCACAATGGCACCACCCATCAACCCTGCATCTTTCAAAAGCTCTACCAGGGCAATTTGCCAATTTGCAGTAAATAGTCCCGGGATATGGATAGTTGCAATGAAAATGAACAAAAGCCCGGCAAGACTAAAACAGGCTATCTTGAGATTTTTGTTTAGAACAATACTAATGCATCCTGCAATCAGCAAGGCACCTGTCAACAATACGGTAAAAGCACCGCCAGGAATAAATGAAGACATCATTCCTATAAAAACATCAGTCATCAAAAAATGATTTAGACCCATTATTCCAAAAGGTAGAGCAAATAATATCCGTCCAAGAACCGCTAGTTTTTTCATAATTCTATTTTTTTAGTTTTCACCGATTTTCTTTAATTGCCTCAAATTATTTAAAAGATAGAGAAGTACAAAACCAAACACCAAAACTCCCGAAGTATACAACAAAATAATCCAAACCGGAGCTTTAGCCAGGACATTCCAAATAGCTCTGTCCTGTGTCAAACTTGGTTTATCTGTAGGAATGCCAACTCTGAATTTCTTCACAGATTCAATCTCTCCATAATTTTCATCACTTACCTTCACGACCAATTCCACATTCCCGAGTTTGTCACCTGGCAGATTTTTGGGAAAAGCGAATACGGCCGATCCATCGCTGCCCGTCCGTTGAGTTTTATCAATTTGAAGCCGTCCAAAGTAGCGGCTGGCAAATAATCCGGTTTCAGCATCTTTCAATGACACGATTCCCGTTTTTTCATGCGCCTTTACATCAACACGCACCTTATTGGTTTTTGAATCAAAGCTCATTTCAATTTTCACCAACTTACTTTTCGTTGGATCGAATTTTGACAAAACCTGAACGTAAGTCTTATTGTAACTCCGTATAAATGAAATGACCCTCCAACGTTCATCCTCCGACAACACATTCTTAAACGAAGGCATGATCAATCTGCCGGTAGTAAGGATATAAAAAAGTTCACCGTCGGTTAAAGCCTGCGAGTTAACCGATGATAGATCCGGCGGAATCGGTTTCAAGCTCTTTAAACTATTGCCTTTTCCTGGATTACCATGGCATGATTGGCAGTTTTTAGTATATATCCCTTCACCGGTTTTAGCTGACGCGGCATCAAACTTGATGTAGCTGTTTTTTGCCTTCTTATCAGCTGGTACATTCCAGTTGTTTTCTGCGGATAGTTGAAAAAAACAGGATATCGTGATTATAACGGTAATTACAACTTTGGAGGTGACTTTTTTTATAAGCATAATTAGTTTCTTTATTTGTTTTCGTCAAGTTGTTCTATAGTTTCGTGAATTGGAATTATTGGAATCACCTTCGACAAAACAGTAATTATAATCAGTACTAATATAAATGGAGCAATTGTAATCAAAGTCTCAACCACAGTGGGTGTGTAAATTTTAAAATCCAACGGAACATTTTGAATCGGCAAATAAGGATGTTCCTGCGTTGGAACAACAATAATATACCGCTTAAACCAAGCGCCAAGCAGCACCAACACGGCAATGACAAGCATGGGCAAAGGTTTTCTCATTTTCTTAAACAGCAACAAAATGATTGGCAAAACCAACCCAAAAAACTGAACCGACCAAAATAAGAACGCATGGTTGCCGGTAAATAAATCGTGAATCAGAAATGCCTCCGATTCTTTCATTTTATAACCTGGAACCATATATTCATTCAACGTGAAATACAAATAAACCAGGGATACAAGTACCAAGAGTTTCCCCATCTGATCAAAATGAGAATCTGTGATATAATCGCTTAGCTTATAATTTTTCCGATAAAAATACATGGCAATAATTACGGCGGCACAGCCTGCAACAAAGGCTCCTGTTACGAAGTACGGTCCAAAAATCGTAGAATCCCAACCAACCCGGGATGTATTTGCAAAAAGCCATGAAGTTACTGTGTGAATGGCTAATGCAACCGGAATAATGAATATAGCTATAGCACGGGTTGATTTTTTGATTATCTTTTCCTGGGCGTGCGAACCATTCCAGTTTAGCGACAGTAATTTATAAATATTCCGGGCAAATGGAGGAAGTTTATCCAACCTGTCGTAACATATCTTCAGATCAGGAATAAGCGGAATATACAAAAACAATGTGCTTATCAATACATAAATAGTGACTACAGTTACGTCCCATAATATCGGTGACTGAATACGTCCGTGAATAAACACGTTTAACAATCGTTCCGGGCGCCCCATGTCCATAACAATCACCAAACCGGCAACAGCAGCAAAAGCCAACGCAATAATTTCCGCTATTCGAGCCAGCGGAGCTGCCCATTTCTGCCCGGAAAGTCCAAGAACAGCACTAATCAACATTCCTATTAAGCTAGTAGCAACAAAAAATACAAAGTTGGAAATGTACATTCCCCACGAGACATAGTCGCGCAAACCAGTTACAACCAATCCATTTTTCAATTGCAAACCGTATGCGCCAAGACATACAACTAATGAAGCGCCTAAAAAACCGAACCAAATTATGAAACTCTTATTCAGCCTGATTGACCGGAGTAAGTCGGTTGTGATTTTATCTACTTTTGATTGATCTGACATAAGCAATTAATTTATAATTTACTTCGATTCCCTGAAAGGAAAATCAAGTTAATCATGTATCGTATTAAACATAAGCAATATTATATCCTAATCTATATAATAAATAATATCTTATGCCCCTTTAGGGGTTTGGGGTCAACTTTCCAAGTGCTCCGCAGCTTCGGGTTTATCTGCATCCTGAAAAGGATATTCTTTGCCTTTGGGCGGCAAATAATAAACCCGCGGATGAGTTCCAAGCTCGGGCATTAACGTATAGCCGGCATTGTCTTCGAGTAATTTTTTGAAACGGACTGTTTCTTTGGTAGTTCCATTTGTTACGGCATCTTCATTTTCATCTCCGAAATAATAAACTCCGTTTGGACAAGCTGAAACACAATATGGCAATTTTCCTTCGCGCAAACGGTCGGCACTGAACAAGCACTTGCTGACAGTTCCTTTGCGTTGAGGAACATTCAATTCAACATTGTACGTCAAATCTTTATCATCTAATGAATTAATTGGTTCCGCCCAATTGAAAATACGGGCACTGTAAGGGCAAGCTGCGACACAAAAACGACAACCTATGCATCTTTCATTATCTATCAATACAATTCCATCTGGGCGTTTAAATGTAGCATCAACCGGACAAACAGCAACACACGGCGGATTATCACAGTGCTGGCAGGGTTTGGGCATATAATAGGCAGGTGTATCTTTAGTATCCTGCATTTTCAGCACATTGATGTGATGTTGTTCTGTCCGAAGGTGGTGGGCACTGTTGCAGGCAGCCATACATTTACGGGCATTGCGGCATTTTGAGAGATCAATAACCATAACCCACCGACGGCCTGCTATCCCGTCCCGTCCTTCTTTTTGAAGGTAAGTAAGATTCTGAAGTTTTGATTTCGTTACCTTTGTTGTATCACTTTTCTCTATTTCCAGAAGTTCGTTTTCGGCTGTCAGGACTCTGATTCGATCAGCTGTTTTTTTCTTCCTATCATAATTAACACCGGCAAAAATTGCAGAACCGCCAATTAAAGTACCTATTCCAACAATTCCTAAATCCTGTAAGAATTCCCTTCTTGTCTTTCTGCTGGGCTTTCCTTCTTTTTCGCTCATTCTGCTCGAGATTAAATATTAGTAAATAGAGATTTATGGATACACTGCATTAACCAATTAATTCAACGAAACTGCAAATTAAGTTGTCTTAATGCATTTTGCAAATAGCATTGAAAACTCTTTAGATTTTTTTGGTTATACAGGGCAAATATATAATAAAGATTTTATTATGCAAACATTAATGACAGATAATTTGACTGTAAATTTAAAATTAATTCAATTTTGAAGTACTTGTAATGAAATTGTGAAATGCCAAAAGACCTTTAGGCTCAATTTCGTCAAAGATTACAACAAAACTCCTATAGATTTATGAACGAGAAACAACAAGACGAATGATACTAAAGCACTGGTAAACATGAAATAGGTTCATCTAATTCACACAAAATAGAGCTTTCACAGTAACTATAAGATTTTTTAAGTGTAACGCAAATTTTCGATCAGCACTAAAAGTATTATTTTTGCAAACAAAAAAATCATTTATGGCAGACGAAAAAAAAGAACCATGGCTAAACTATTTAGCCTTAACCACTATCATCTTTGCAGTGGCAGCAACTTTGTCAACGTTTAAAGGCGGTGGGTATTCAACCCGCTCTATGCTTAGTCAGGAACAGGCATCAAATAAATGGTCACACTTTGAGAGTAAAAGTATAAAATTGTATCTCTATGAAACTCAAAAAGATGTACTAGAGCTTGACACTAAGAGAATACCAAAAACAGATGTTTCAACAATTGAAGCTTTTCAGAAGAAGATTGATGATTACAACCAATCGACGAAAAGATACGAGAAAGAAAAAGCTGATATCAAGAAGGAAGCCGAAAAATTTGAATCAATCAGGGATGAAGCTCAACTTCATTCCAAAGCTTTTGGCATGGCCGTTATCTTCTTGCAAATCGCTATTTTACTTTCATCAATCGCAGCATTGATCAAGCGGAAATATTTTTGGCAAATCGCTGTGGGAGTTGGCATTGTAGGGCTTTTCTATTTTATGGATGGATTTTTATTATTTCTATAAAACCATCTTCAAACAAAACCCTATTGACATATATTGAAAGAATGCGGACAAATTTGTCCGCATTCTTTCAATATATAAGTTCACAGTCTGCTTATAGCATTTGGGCTGGAGCACCAACAAATACCGTATTAGTAGGCAAAGTTTCACTTTTCATCAATACCGACAATGGTTCTAATGCAGAACGTTCTTCCATTTTAGAATCGTAAAGCACTACAGCCATCCCTCCTACGCTACAATTTTTGCCAATATCTACGAATGACATCTTCATTACACGGTCTTCAAACAAGTGAGTTTGAAGTGTACAATTATCGTTTAATGCCGAGTCATCTCCAATTTTTATTAAATCAAACTCTGTGATCTGAGTCGTAAACAAACAAGTTCTTTTTCCTATCTCGCAGCCCAACAAACGCAAAGGGTATTTAATGAATGGCGTACCCGTCAGCAGATTAAGAAAAAACAACACAAGGAAATTTTCATACAGTCCGGTTATCAACTCACTTCGCCATACATAATTACTCCATAATGGCTTTTTTGATGGTTTATATTTACCAATGACAATCCATTTAAGCAAAGCTGTCAGAACTGTCCCGAAAATAGCCACTGCCAGATACAGAAATGGAAACACAAAAATCAGTTCATTAAGTTCCTTATTTACTTGCATATAAGACACCACATTTGTGATTAAAACCGCACAGGTAATAAAAAGTGTGGTGGGAAGCACAACACGGAAGAACTCAATAAAATAGCGCAATGCAAATAGCTTTCGAGATGGCTGATAAGTGGTTTCAACCGAGAAATCCTTATTAATATCCCGTTTAGGAAGATACACGGCAGGCGAACCAAACCACGAGGTTCCATCGGCTGCAGGAAGGTTGTTCTGGCTCATTTTTGACAAGACTCCAACCAACACATTGTTCCCCAGCCGTGTATCCGGACTAATCACAGCACTGTTTCCCACAAAGGTGCGATTGCCAATATAAGTTTTAGCAATGGTGATAAATCCATTACGAACATGAGACGCACCGACTGACACAGAATCAGCCAAAAAACATTCGTCTCCGGTTACCAACAAATCTGGAGAAATAAACTCCACAGTTGAGATTTCAACTCGCTTACCCATCTTCACTCCGAGCATTTTAAACCAAAACTGAAGGTAAAGTGTGGTATACAGTGTTCCAATAACCTGCAGACTGAGTTTCATCAACTGGTCGAAAAACCATTTCTTGTAATAAAAAATGCTGTCAACAGGATATTTCCCATCTTTGATATTTCCCAACAATATCCATTTTAACACAGTAATGATCACTGTCAATAAAATAACAAACGAAACACCAACGCCAATAGTTGCCCAAAGGAAATGATAACTTTCGGACACATAATCGAGATGAGTAATGAGCATCATCCCCGGAAAATAAGCCAGCATGGTGATCAGCGGAATTAGAAATATGCTGATGAAAAATAACGCTGAATTCCGGAATGACCAAAGCCGTTGACTCTCTTGTTTCTGATTCAGCCCGATTTTCGCAGCAGGTGAACCGCCCCAATTTTCATTTTGTGGAATAACCGCACCTTCTGGAACAAGCGTCAAATCTTCAAGCGATGAGTTTTGTTGCATTTTGACATTATGAGACAGGCAGCACCGGGTTCCAACGAACGTGTCGTCTTCCAATTCGATACTTCCGATATGCAAATAGCCATCTGCAATATGATAACCTCTCATGTGGGTATCGGTACAAACACTCACATTATCGCCAATTTTCAACAAATCATAGACAGAAATAGCCGAGGTATTGATGTAAGTATTCTTCCCAATCTTTGCCCCAACCGACCGCAAAAACACATTCATCAATGATGTACCTGTGAAATAGGTGATTGGACAAATATTGATAACTTTATCTACAATCCAAAAACGAAAATAATACGTTCCCCAAAGTTTATATTTACCTGGTTTAATACGCCCGATAACTGCCCACTTAAAGCCAATGGCAAAAAGCGAAAGTACCGGCAGCAATGCGAAATACATTGCCAACATGAATATAAGCGAATCGGCTACGCCCAGTTCGGCTTGATAATAATAGGAATAAACGAAAAACGGTCCCATCCACTCCATCCCGAATAAAAGGATGAGAAATATCATCGACAAGCCCTGAAAAAAAGAACAGGTATAATAGCTCAACGTAGAAGGCACATGAACATCACGTTCTTTTTTCCGTTTGGCCTCCCGGGCCGGTTGCTTCTTTTCAAGCTCGCAGGCTAAATCGGATAAAACCGGAAATTTATAAATATCCACCACTGACATATTCTCGAACATTCTGTTCTCGCGCATTTCAGAAGTTACAATGGCCGCCAAAAGCGAATGACCACCCAATGCATCAAAGAAATTATCGTCCATCGAAATATCATCACGACCAATATTTTTAGCAATAATTCGAACCATCTCTTTCTCCAGAATTGTTGCAGGCAGAATAATTTCTTTTTGAGAAGAAAAAGTCAAGGGAGTTTTGGGTGCGGGTAACTTCTTCCGATCAATCTTCTGACTAGTAGTCAGCGGTAACTCATCAAGCGTATCAAGTGTAGAAGGAATCATATAATACGGCAATTTCAACCGTAAGAATGTTGAAATGCCTTCGCGGTTAATCTCCTTTCCGGGTACCTGCACCACAAATGCTGCCAATTGCTGAGTCTGCACATCAAGGGTTACAGCCGCAGCCAGGACACCATCGAAATTCAACAGCAGTCCTTCTATTTCAGCAAGTTCTACGCGAAAACCCCGTACCTTTACCTGTGCATCAGCTCTTCCCACAAAGCGTATTTGACCGTTAGGTGCATATTTAGCTATATCTCCCGTCCGATAGTAGCGTTCCGGAGTCCCTTTATATCTGTCGGTTACAATAAACTTCTTTTGCGTCAGCTCATCTCTGTTCAAATACCCGCGAGCCACGCAGTTTCCACCAATCAGAATTTCACCCTCCTCGTCGCCAGTAACAGGATCAAGCTGATCATTAACAATCAGGACATCATATCCAGGCATATTAGTTCCGATCGTTACTTCTTCTGCCGGATTCAACACAAGGTAGGTTGCAATTATAGCCCCTTCGGTGGGACCATAGGTGTTATACACCAACCGGCTGGCTTTACACCAGCGATGTGCCATATCAGTAGAACAAACTTCACCTCCAAAAATCAGGATTTTCAGGCCGGGAATGTCTTCTTTCACCATCGAAAGCAACGTGGGAGCACAAGAAAGAAATGTGATATTGAGCCGATTGAGGATGGTTGAAAATTGATCGCCGGAACGCATAATTTCGAATGTACCCACCACCAAGGTGGCACCCGCAGCAAATGTTACCCAAATCTCTTCCACCGATGCATCAAACGAAACCGAGAATCCTTGCAAAGCCCTGTCAACAGAAGTTACTGGGTAAATTTGTAATGCCCCTTGAATATAAGTTACTACATTTCGATGTTCCAGCAACACACCTTTTGGCATACCCGAAGTACCCGAAGTGTAAATAATATAGCATAAATCATTGGGTGTCCTACTGTTGATTTCAGGTTTTGTGGCAGGATATTTTTCTAATCCAGCAAGTTCATTGTCAACATTAAAAATAAGATGTTCACCGAGTTGTGAGCCAATCCTATCAAGAATTTCATTGGAAGTAATGATCAGTTTGGCTCCGGAATCTTGCATAATGAAATTTACCCGGTCAGCAGGAATTTCGGCATCCAGTGGAATATACGCCCCACCAGCTTTCAGCACTCCAAGCATTGCCACGTAAATATGTCCGCAACGCGGCAAAAGCAATACTACTTTTTCTTCGGGCGCAATTCCTTTCCCACGCAAAAAATGAGCAAACTGATTGGAAAGTTTGTCTACCTCACCATACGTTTTTTTAGATTTGCCATCTTCAATGGCTATATTATTCGGATATTTCTGTGCAGTATTTTCAAAATAAGAATCCAGAAATGAAGGAAAATTTGCGCTGTAATCCATAAACAATTAATTTAATACGATTAACACTTATTCATGTCCCTGCCTAAAACAAATCGCATGCCCGAAATTTCAATCAACTGCGACATAGCATTGTCTAATCCTGCAACAGTATTGAACTTTTCAAAACGAGCTGAAAGTCAACCAATACTTTATTATTTATTTGCTTTTAGTTTGAAATGTTTCCTGAAATCTATCATGCCTTTGAATTGGCGGTCGATATCAGAAATAGGCTGCACATTTATAGATTTTACCTTTGATTGCGTCGATACTTTAAACGCTCCAGTGGAAATATGGTTAAGAGCTTGAGCCAGGCTTGCATCATTCTGATCTCCCCACGACAAGTTATAGGAGTCATAAGCCTTGATTCCCGGATATTTGGCTGTACCTGGAGTCATTCCGGAATAATAACCTCCTTCATTGTTGGCATTAGTCATCTCAAACGAAACTGCATAAAGGTCATAGCCTTCTTTCGTAGTCGTTTGAGTATCGGTATATCCTATGGGTGTTGACCAAAAGCCACAAGGTTTTCCATAGGTGGTTTGTCCAACCAGAAATAGGTTTCCAGAATAATAAGGCCGCAAATTATTGATAAGCAACTCAGATGCCGATGCAGTTCTACCTGATACGATAAAGTAAATCTTGGTTGGTTGAAAAGAATTCGTTTTAGCAAATGTGGTAGTAAGGCTGTATTTGTTGCTTACATAATAATCCGTTAATTCTGGATTCATTTTATAAGAATACATAAGCTTGCCATTAGCCGATTGAGGGGCTAGCAAATTACAGAATTTCTCACAGGTTTCAACAGAGCCACCACCATTATAACGCAGGTCTACAATTAGATACTGAACTCCATTTGTTGCAAATTTAGTTATTGAGTTTGCAATTTCAGTCTGTGATGATGTACCTAAGAACTGATTAAAAACCATATACCCAACTTTCTTTGACCCTACATTATAGATCGCATCGAACAAAACACTGTTGATCGTATACGACGCCACGTTAAGCGAAGCATCCAAAGTCGTTGCATCCTGCTTTTTAAATGTAAACGATGCAGCAGTTGAATTGAAAAGCGCATTCACCATATTGATATAACCCGCAGAAGAAGTCACAAGATAACCTTGGGCATCGACATCCGGATGAACTGCGTCACTTCCGTTGATTTTTACAACTTCAAAAGAACGTTCAATACCAGCTAAAGCTGCCGGAGATTGACTATAGACATACGTAACAAAAAATGATACCTGACCAGTTGAATTATAACCTGCTGTGACCATAAATCCATAATCGCCACTTGCCGTTCCTCCGGAAATTTCGCCACTCAAATTACCTATCTTATCCAAAAAACTATAGCGGTCGATTGCTTGCCCGGTCTCGGTGCTAATCTTTAAGCCTGAGAGATACACGAGCCCATTTTCAGCAGTGGTATATTTTCGGGGATCAAAAACCGAGGGCAATGCATCATTCCACAGATAAATATCTTTCATGGCCGAAAATACATCATAGGTCCAGGTTTGTTCTTTTGACAAACCCGCCAGACTGGTCGATACGACCGTTTTCGAACTATCGTTCTTTGCGTTATTATCCGTAACTTTTCCGGTAATCCTAACCTGATTGATAATACTGCCAAACGACACAACCTTAGCCTTTATAGTCAACACCGATTCGGCACCTTTGCTTAAGTCGCCAATCAGCCATTTCCCCGTTTGGGCATCATAACTTCCCTTTGCAGCCGTGTAATTATCCAACATTAATCCGGCAGGTAAAGAATCGACCACAACAACTTCGCTGGCATTGCTAGATCCATTATTTTTGGCAGAAATAGTATATGTTACAAAACCATCAATGGCAGGTGCCGCATTGTCGACAACACTCGTAACCGAAAGATCTACAACCGGACCTGTAGAAGGTATTACTTCGTCTTTTTTACATGAAAAAAAGATCAACAAGGATAGACAAGAGAATAATACATATAATCGAAAACCGGTTAAGTAATTTTTCATATTGCTGAATTTTATTATAATTTGCGCAAGATAATAATTTTTCTTTTATCAAACTCCTTTACTTAAAACTAAAAACAATTGTTTTATAGAATTTAAGTCAATGACGATTATTCCAGAACATCAAAGAGGCATTTTTATTATCTGGCAACCAGATTTTTCCTGCTTGACCATTCAAAAAAATAAAGGCTGACAAAAATCACTTTTTATCAGCCCTTTCCTAACTATTACAAATCTATCTAAAATCACTAAGACAGTTTTTATTTATCACATCAACAATGTGTGTCCCTATATTGGCATTTGAATATGAAGCAAATCACAGTTTTTCCGAAGGAGGCAATATTACAATTCCCCATATTTTCGAGGGCTTAGAATCCATTTCAAAAACCAGTTCGCCGCCTTTCACAAGGTCTCCGTGCTCAATCCAAGCCTGATTAAACGGTTTGCCGTTGAGCGTGGATGATTTGATAAACACGTTTTTATCGGAAAGATTACGGGCAACGATTTTGAAATCCTTCCCATTTTCCAAATGGACAACAGTTTGTTTGAAATAGGGCGACGTAATGAGGTAATAGGACTGACCGGCATTGGGATAAATGCCCATCATGTGGAAGGCCAGCCACGACGACATGGCTCCCGAATCGTCGTTACCGGGAATGCCTGCGCGGGTAGCATTGTAATTGCTGTCGATAATCTGACGGGTACGTTGACTACTCAAATCGGGTCGCCCCAGCCAGTGATACAAGCACGAACTCAGGAACGACGGCTCATTACCAACATTGTAGTAACCGTTGTCGAAAAGCGTATCGAGACGTTTTCGGAACGCTTCATTGCCACCCGATTTTTCAATCAGACCCGGCACATCGTGTGGCACAAACAAAGAATATTCCCACGAACTGGCTTCGTAGAAAAAGCCGCACCACCAACACACGCAGTTGGGCCAGTCCTGTGCCAGTGGCGTGTAGGGAACGTAGCTGTAACGGCCATTGTATACATCACACGGGATGCTGTCGACCCAACGTCCGGCTGCGTCTTTCGGCATAATAAATCCTCGTGAACCATGATCTTCCACATCGCGCCAAAGGTTTTTCCAGTTTTCAGATTGCTTCATAAACCGGCGGTATTCGCCCAGTCGGTTCAGTCCTTTGGCCACCTGCGCCAGGCAATAGTCATCGTAGGCATATTCCACCGTTCGGTTGCCAGAACGGACAAAGCGGGTAGAGACATATCCCAACGAATTATAATCTGTCAGCCCACCACGTCCTTCCTTTTCTTCATTCCCGCCCGGAGGAACGGTGGCATCTTTTAGCATAGCCTGAAGTCCAAGCGAATAATCAATTCCTTTCAGCCCTTTTGCATACGCATCGGCAATTATCACTTCGGCATTGGAACCGCCCTGTGTTCGACCGTTGTAGTTCCCGCTACGGGCATCGGGCAAATAGCCGTCGCGTTTGTAAATATCCAGCATGGCATTTACAATATCAACCTGTCGCTGAGGAGTAAGTAGCGTGATGAGCGGATGTGACGAACGGTACGTATCCCAAAGCGCATAGAAATCATCGTAATACGGTTGATTGGAAGTCCAGAGTGGATTTTCGCCGGTGCGATCCACAGGCATCAACTGCGTGTGGTACAAAGCGGTGTAAAACATCACTTTCTGGTCGTGCGTGGCCTCAGGCGAGATATCGATTTTCTTCATCAAAGCTTCCCATTTGTCCTGGGTTTCCTGCAAGGTTTTTTGAAAAGACCAGTGAGGAACTTCGGCGGCTACATTTTGTTGTGCCTTTAACTCACTGACAAATGAAATCCCGACTTTCATTTGAATGGTGTCTGATACATTCGTTCCAAATGAGAGCAATACTCCGGTTTTTTCGCCCGAATCAAATTGGGTGGTTTGTCCAACTGAGAATTTTTGCCCTTTCCAGGTGCTAAAACTTTTGAAAGGCTTATCAAAAACGGCATGAAAATACACTGTGTAAGCCGCTCCATTGTTCCAACCTCCCATAATGCGGCTGTAACCCTGCACTTCGTGGTCGGATAAAACCTGAATTTCGGAACCTACAAACTGTTGCGCTTCGCGTGAATCGGGGATGGATTTCTCGCCCAGAAAATCGCCCAAATCTATTTTAATTCCTTTCTCTTTTTGGCTAAATACAAAACGATAAAAAGCTACTTTGGGAGATGTGGTTATCTCGGTACGGATATTCCATTTTTTCAGCAAAACACTGTAATAACCCACACTGGTTGTTTCGTTGGAACGAAGCGATTCGTATTTTGTTGATTCGGAATATTCGGAAAATGGCATCACAGCAATGTTGCCATACTTCGGTCCGCCGCCTGTCCCGCTCACATGCACCTGACTGAAACCATAGATTGTTTGCGTGGTATCGGGAATGTAGCCACTGTTCGAAGCCCTGCTGCAATCGGGACCCGGCTTTACCATGCCAAACGGGCAGGAGGGACCGATAAAAACATTGCCTTTCGCCTCCGATCCAATAAACGGGTCAATACAGGAATGAAGCATTTGTGCTGTGGCAATTGAGGAAAAAATCAACAAAGCCAGGATGGTCAGAGTTTTAGTTGCACGAATCATAGTAGACAATTTAAATAGTTGTTTTCAAACCGATATCTTTCTATTCAGTTGGAGGCGTTTGTCCAATACCCCAGTCTGATGGTTTACTTCCCATAACGAAAACCATTTCCCCACCTTTTACGATATCAAAATGCGAAATGTAATTCCTTTTATATGGCTTTCCATTGAGGGTCACCGATTGGATATACATATTTTTCGGAGAATGATTTTTGGCTATCAGGGTGAATGATTTTCCGCTCGTTAAAGCAATTGAAGCCCGCTCAAACGTTGGCCCCGAAATCAAATAATAAGGAGTGGCAGGTGTAACCGGGAAAAATCCCAACGCTGCAAAAACATACCAGGCCGACATTTGCCCGGCATCGTCATTCCCCGACAAGCCTCCCGGAACATCTTTGTATTCGGTGTTCAAAATGCTATTTACATATTTTTGAGTACGCCAGACCTCGTTTGTATAATTGAATAGAAATGCCACCTGATGACAAGGTTCATTGCCGTGCCAGTATCGGTTTTCGGTAAACATAGAATCCAGTTTCAACCGAAAAACAGCCTCACCACCCATTAACTTTTTCAATCCGGGAATATCCTGTGGAGCATACCAGCTATAGTGAGCCGGATAACCTTCGGTGATATAATAGGCAAAAGTATAGGGATTGAAAGGATTGATAAACTGACCATTGGCGTAACGGCCACGCGCATACCCTGTTGTTGGGTCAATTACATGGCGATAATTCTGTGCACGTTTCTTTAAAAGGACAGCATCATCGGTTTTTCCCAGCTTTGCTGCCAACTGCGAGAGTGCATAATCGTCGTAAGCATATTCAAGCGTGCGGGAAACCTGTTCATTGGTATGGAAAGCCTCTTTTACCGAATCTTCCAGTGGCACGTAACCATATTTTAAATACGATTTAAGCGCGCGACGTCCCATCCCGTTTTTGTAATCCTCAAAATTTTCCGGTGACTCAAATACATTTTTCCGTAAGCCTTCGTAGGCTTTTTCCACATCAAAATTGCGTATTCCTTTCACATAAGCATCGGCAATTACCGAGGCGCAATGGTCGCCAATCATGGCAGCAGTGTAGCTGTTCCAACAAGGGAAAATGGGAAACCAACCACCCTGACGGTATTTATCCACCAACGATTCCATCATATCGGCAGATTCATTCGGGCGAATGATGGTCATCAGCGGATGTAAAGCCCGGTAGGTATCCCACATGCTATAATCATCGTAATAATTTCGCCTCTTTTGGGTATATACAATATTCCCTTTAGAAAATGCAGGATAAGCACCGTCCACATCGTTCATTACCCGTGGCAGAAAAAGCGAATGGTAGAGGGCTGTATAAAACTTTCTTTTAGCCGTAACATCCTTTGTGCTAACTGTCACATCCGACAAAGTGCTGTTCCAACGGTTTTCAAGACTCATTCTCACCGCATCAAAATTACTGTATGGAATTTCTGATTGCAGGTTCATTTTTGCATGTTCCAAATCTGTAAAAGAAGATGCCATTTTTACAATAACCGTGTCACCCGCTTTTACCGGAAAACCAACGTAGCCACCCAACTGCGGTAAATTGGATATGTCTGTTCGGTTGGGCTCTGTTTTCTCATCCTGAAAAACACCATATTTTGAAATGGATCTATCCACTTTTACCACAAAATGTCCCGAAAATCCAGCCGGTTTTCCCCAACCCTGATAGATTCGATGTACAGGATTATTACCCGTAATAACACCATTTGCAGCATCTACATGAATAGTACCTTCCCCTTCATCGCTGTTTGGATTCACCGCAATATAAGCCATACCGGCTATCCTGAAGGTAAAGCGGAAAATTGCACACCTCGTGGTGGCAGTCATCTCAGCCTGTATCTGATAATCGTCCAACAAAGTAGAATAATAGGCAGGAGTGGATATTTCGTTCGAATGACTGAAATGCGATGCACGCTTCTCGGGTTGAAAATCCATTCTGTCGAGCATAGGCATAAGCGTCATGCTCCCGTAATCCTGTGTGCAACCACCCACAATCCAGTGCGAATTTCGGAAACCCTGAAACAAAGAATCTTTGTAATAGTAAGGCGCAATGCATTTTTTTTCAGTGTCGCGCGTTTGCGGAGTCATAAAATTCATTCCATTCGGAACCAATACTGCCGGAAGCGTTTGCCCGTATTCTTCTGTCTGTTTGCCATGTTTACCGGCATTATCGGTTGTGGAAGGCGATGTTCCCACATAGGTATTTACATACTGAATCGGTCCTTCGGACGCTCTGTTTACAGCCCAAAGACAGGTAGAGATAAACGATAAAAGTAAGATGAGCCTGAATTTCATGAATAAAAGAAGATTAAATACGGAGGCACTAAGACACGGATTTTTAAATACCAAGATTAATTTACTTTGTGACTTAGTGTCTCCGTGTTGAATTATTTTATTTTTTGATATACCGAATCGCTTTTTTATCCTGCAAAGGTAATTTTAATTCTTCTATCACCGGTTTGTTCGTGTTTTTGAAAACTAATACCGGCATTTCGGTAGCTGATTTTACGTCTACGTTTTTCAATTGTAAACCTGCCACGTCATCAAACACATAAGCCGGTCTGAAATCAGCTTCGTTGAAACTTACCGTTACATTTTTAAACTGAATACCATCTACATGCCGCACATAAAATCCCCAGGCAGGCAACTCTCCAAACATGGAAAATTCCGGATAATCGGGAATCTTTTCGGAAACTTTGGCCAGTGAATCCAGTCCGAAGCAGGCTTTAGCTTTGTCGGCTCCGCCCTGATACACAATATTCACGTTCTCAATCAGCACATTCTGCACAGGATGTCCCGGAATTCCGGTTACTGACGATGGGAAAACATTGTGCGGATAACGTTTGGCAGGTCCTTCCATGTTGTAGCCAATGTCGGGTTTTGTCCTTGGCACTTCCACTTCCATGTTGCCAATGTACACATTACGAAGCTGGCTCACCACCGAATCTTTATTCCGATGTCCAAGCCGAACCAGAATGGCGTTTCCGGTATTGGTGGCTTTGATATTTCGCACGTCAATGTTTTCCAATATTCCACCGTCAACAGCTTCGATAGCAATGGCCGAACGGAAAGTATCAAACACTTTAATGTTTTTGATAGAAATATTTTTAAAACCTCCCCACGAAGCTGTTCCCAGTTTTACCGCATTGGCACTGGAACGAACCACGCAATCAGCTACATAAATATTTTCGCAACGGCTGTTCCTGTCTTCCGATTTCAGGCAAATACCATCGTCGTCGGCATTGAAAAAGCTGTTGGTACATTTCACGTTTTTACAATCCACAAAATCCACTCCGTCGTTATTCCAATACACATTGCTTTCCACTTCTATGCTATCCATGAGGATATTAGAGCACTTGTTGTAGCGTTGTACCCAGCAAAGTGCGTTGCGCAGCGTAATGCCTTTTATCGTTACTTTATCGCAATTATTGAAATTTATTATTTTAGGACGATTTTCTTCTTCGGGACGAACCTGATGCCACGGGTTTTCGGTCTGCCACTCTTTATCCTGTAGCGTTCCGGCATGAAGCATCACGTAAATATCTTTCAAAAGTGCTTCTCCTTGTCCATCAATCATTCCCTTACCTGTAATCGAAATATTATTCGCATTATCTGCAACTAAAAGTGCTGATGCCTTCGATGATGGTCCGTAATCAGTCCTGCGGGTACTTCCTGCCAATACAGCATATTTTTCGAGGTGTAAATCTACGTTTGATTTGAGATACAAAACACCTGTTACAAAACGTCCGGCAGGCACAATCACTTGTCCGCCACCAGCAGCCGAAACATCATCAATGGCTTTTTGAATAATGGTGGTATTTTCGGTGGTATTACTGGATTTGGCTCCTAAATCAATGATATTGATTACTTTTTGTCCAACCGACGAAAGTGTTCCAACGGCAAGGAATCCGATTAAAAATAGCTTTTTCATATCGTATTTGTTATTTTGATTTTTTATAGCGGTAAAGTTCTTCCCCTTTTTCGTTTACAAAGATGACCTGAAATGTGTCGGCTTTTACCGAGCAAATGCTGAATCCTTCAGCAGAATTCTGATATTTCGTATCCGGACCGTAAGTTGCCGGTGCACCCAACGATGCTGAAGCGCTTACGATGTAATCCATGCTTGTTTTCTGAATGTGCTGGGCACTGTGAATGTGACCGGCAAAATAAAAATCGACATGATGCTTCCGCAAAACAGGATCGAGTTGTGCAATCAGTTCCTGCGTACTTCCGTGGCGGGCATCTTCGGAATAAATGGGATGATGACCCATTACAACCACCCATTTTTCTTTCGAAACAGTCAGCACACTGTCTAACCAAACCAATTGTCTATGAGTATCTTGCTTAGCAATATCGGGAAACTGATCCGGTGCATTCCGGTATTCGTTCAGAAATGGAGGAGTGTCAATGCACACAATCCGAAGGTTGTTTTCTTTATCAATTTTCTTGACCAACGTATAATAATGAGCTGGCATATTCCAGCGCCGACTGATTTGCGTGTAGTCGATCAATGCCTGTGTGTTGCCACGGTATTCGTGATTCCCGAAAACCGGAAACCAATCCACCAGCAACTCGGGATGGCTGTAAACACTTTCGAAATTTGTCATCCAAAGCGGATCGGAAGTGCTCCGAACACCGTTGTAATGAAACGTATCGCCATTAGCCAAAACGAATTTGGGATGAATGGTTTCGGCTAGTTTGCCCAGGGTTTCGGCTACCACTTTTTGTTCGTAATAACCGTTACGTCCGGCATCGGAAACAATGTAAAAGTTATACGCCGTTTTGTCAACCACCACTTTCTGAAGAGGCGGCTGTGCCTGAATAAGGCTGTAACTAATTAGTAGCAACAGTCCTAAAGCCAGTTTTCGTTGAATATGCTTCATCTTATTTTATTTCTTTCAGTACCTTTTTGGTATCAATCATGTCTTTGATAAATTCAATTTCGCCGCGGAACTCTTTGTATCTAATTAATTCATTTTAATCTAACAGTTCCCCCACCTATGAAAGTCGCTTTCGAAAAAACTTCTACTTTACTTTCGGTACTATATCTTTTTATTTCCATATTATTTGAAATTATATGTTTTTGTTAGCACTTTAATAATATTAAAAGATGTGAATTTGCATTTTTATTCACCACTTGACAGTCAAAATGTATAACTATTCTTCCTTTACTGACTTTATCCTATAGCATTCCTATAGTATTCCTATAGTATTCCTATACGCTAAAGATACCTTAGTCATACAATGAGAAAATATGCAGAAATGATTATCGTTAGAATCTTTAGCGCGTCGATAAAACGATATTACCGGTAGTCAGCCCGTTCGATTTTGCCCTGACAATAATCTCCCCGCTCATTCCTTTTTTTGCTTTTACAATGACCAATGCCAATCCATTAAACGCAGGTTTAGTATGGCTTTGAAAAGGAATAAAGCTTGTTGCATCGCCATTGTCGGTAGCTACAATTTCTCCGGCTCCTTCCACCTCAAAATTTATTTCGGGATGCGAACGAGGTACGGTAAGTCCGTCTTTATCGGAAACAGCCACAGTGATGTAACTCAAATCCAATCCGTCGTTTTTAATCGTATTTCTATCGGCCGAAAGTGTTAGTTTTGTTGGTTCACCAGTGGTTTTTATTTCGTCGGCAGCCCACTGTTTCCCGTTTTTATAAGCAATCACTTTTACCGTGCCGGGTTCGTAGCGTACACTGTCCCAAACCATTCTAAATGTAATTCCTTCGTTCTTTTTCTTCCGTCCCATACTTTTGCCATTGATAAACAATTCGGCTTCATCGCCCGACGTGTAGACGTGCACCGGAGTAATTTTACCCACTCTCTCTGGCCAGTTCCAGTGAGGCAGAATATGCGCCATTGGGAAATCTGATCGCCACTGCGATTGGTACAAATAGTAGCGATCCTTGGGGAAACCGGCCAAGTCGATAATGCCAAAGTAACTGCTGCGCGAAGGCACCGGGTTTTTCTTAAACTCATCGAGCTTTTTTTGCTGTTCTTTTTGTTTTGCCGAATCTGCACTAAAATTCAGCAAAATGGTTTCGTCGGAGTTATAAGGCGTTGGTTCGCCCAGATAATCGAATCCGGTCCATACAAATTCGCCCAGAAAGTGTGGAAGAACTACATTGGTAGCAAATTGAGTATCCGGATTGCAGCCCCATTCGGGGTGAGCAATGTCGTACGAAGATATCTGATAGTTGACATATTGGTTCTCTTTTCCATTGTCGTCGAGAAAATATTCGCCACGCGAAGTTACGCAGGAAGATGTCTCTGTGCCTATTTGCGGAATGTGCATATACCGCGGATCGACATCCCACTTGGCCTGCAACCCAAAGAAATAATTGATCCCGATAACATCCATCGACACAGGAGCACCGGCTTCACGAGCTTCGTCGGGGTGATTGTAGCCGTTAGTTACGGGCCGGGTCGGGTCAATGGACCGCACATAATCGGCCAGTTCTTTGGTAATGCCCGGCACTCGTTGGTCACGCACTTCGTTGCCAATGGACCACATAAATACGCAGGGATTATTTCTATCCCTGTGAATCATAGCTTTCAAATCCTTCTCGTGCCATTCGTCATACAACAGGTTGTAATCCGATTTTCTTTTTCCTGTTTTCCAACAATCGAAAGCTTCGTCCATGAGCAAAAAGCCCATTTTATCTGCCAATTCCAATAACTCCGGCGCAGGAGGATTGTGCGAAGTGCGCAAAGCATTACAGCCCATTTCTTTGAGCATCGTCAACTGACGACGAAGCGCACTCATGTTGAAGGCGGCACCCAAAGCTCCCAAATCGTGGTGATTGCAGGTTCCCTGAATTTGTACCCGACGTCCATTGAGATAAAAACCTTTGCGAGCTGTAAATTGAAGTGTGCGAATGCCGAAAGGCGTATTGTAGGTATCAATCACTTTGTTGTTTACCCGAATAGTGGTTTGTGCTACGTATCGGTTTGGCGAAAGAATATCCCAACGTTTGGGCTGCAACACAATTGCTTGTTGAGAAATTTCCGCTTTACTATTTTTATCGATGCTGATTTTCTGCGAATTGCATGAAGCTACTTTTTTGCCTATCACATCGTTGGCATCAATTTCAAAAATATCAGTTTGTACGTTGGCTACTGTTTTTACGCCCTGATTAGTAATGGAAAGTTTCAACTGAACCGTTGCCGAATCGTCAGTCACCTTGGGCGTTGTGAGGTAAGTTCCCCAATGATCGACGTGTAGCGGAGCCGTTTTTACCATCCATACATGACGGTAAATGCCTCCACCCGAATACCAGCGCGAGTCCCATTTTTCGGTGTTCAGCTGAACAGCCAGTACATTTTCGCCGCCAAAATTCAGGTAGGGCGTTAAATCCATTCGGAAAGATGAATAACCGTATGGCCAGGTACCAACATAATGTCCGTTGAGCCATATTTTTGCATAAGCCATCGCTCCATCAAAGTCGAGGTAAATCTGTTTCCCTTTATCGGCTTTTGGCATCACAAAATGCTTCCGGTACCAGCCAATGCCTTTATAGGGCAATTTGCCAGTTTCGCCGGCTAATTCAATGCGGAATGGTCCTTCGATGGCCCAGTCGTGTGGTAAATTGAGTTTTTTCCAGGCTTCGTCATTAAAGCCTGATGTCTGTAGGTTTTGCGGTTCTGCTTTCGTTGTTCCGTCGGCTTGCATGCCATATCGACTAAACATCCAATCGGCATCAAAGCAACTGACATCGGTGCTTCCCATGCGGGTTATCTGTTGGGCATTTGTTGTGACTACAACGGCACAGCCACACAGAAGCAATATAAAAAGATTCCTGATTTTCATTATATTTTAGTTCTATACTTCTTATATAGCAATTTAGAAACCTGAACACTATTGCCCACAGGCTCTGTCGGGTAATTCTTCTGCGTATTCACCCATTTCCATTCCCATTGGGCTATTTCTTTGTCGAAAGCTACCATATCCACCGTTTTGCCGGCTACCAATGCAGCATCAATGGCTGTAAAGAATTTCTGCCAACGCACTTTGTAGAAATCAGTCATCAAACCACTCCACTGGCGGCACGAATATTCATGCAGCGGACTATCAGCATCACCCCAAAGTGTAATCAGATTTCGGGCATTTTGCTCGTAAAGTGCTTTTTCGGCATCGGTAGTGCCACAACGACGAGCATCGGCAATCCATTTTCCGAGTAAAAAATCTTTACGCGTACCCAGCAATTCACCCATATCATCCAGCAATTCAATGTATTGTCCGCTATAGTTGCGGAAAGCAATCGGATTTTTGTCTTCGTAGGCTTTTACCCATTTCACTTGCAACGGGCGGGCATAATTGGCCAACACCTGACGAGTCAAATCGACTAAATCGTATTGAAAGCCATCGCTTTTGGCATAAATATCAACAGTTTGCATAAATAAATCCCAGGCCGGAAGTAAATCTATGCGTTGATAATTCAGCTTCGTTTTGGTCCATTTTGTTGCGGAATCCATAGTCGGCCTACCGGTGAGAATAGATTCTGCACCGTCGCGTATTTCCTTGCCATTATACACCGTATTTTTCAGGACTTTCCATGCTTTTTGCAGAGTAGCATTCGACGTCGGAGTACCTTTTCCGTATCGGTTACGAATATACTGGCTCAACCACTGATCCAGATTGATTGGAGTTGTACGCCACGTATTGGCGGTCATAAGTTCATAAAGTACCGGAGTTTGCTCAATGGCTTCCATGGTCAGGCCAATGCCTTTCAGTTTTTTGGATTGTGAGTCATTTAGGGCTGCTGAGGGCTGTGTGGCCACATTTTCCATTTGTCCGAACAAGCTGATGTTTCCACCAAAATTGTGCAGCATATTCCAAATCCAGGGTTTACCGTAGTACGCTTCGGTGCGTTTCCACACAGGTTCGTATTCGGTAATCAGGTCCAGAATAATCATGTTGTCATCGGGCACAGCATCCAGCAATGCTTTTATTTGCGGTGCATGCCAAAACTTCCGGTCGCTGAAAAACAACCAACCCTGCATCACCCACACTGCTTCCGGGTCAGCCTGACGCATGCCATCGTACACCCGCGCGCTGAGTTTTGATAAAAATTCCGGATCGTCAGATGGAGGTTCATTTTCATTGAATGTATCTGCCGAATACAGGTGGTTGGTTCCGAAGATTTCAGTCTGTTTTTCGAGGTATTTTTTACCGATTTCGGCAAAAAGCGGATCTTCAGAATCGAGAATATAGGTATCCGAAAAGCCATTGTTCCAGTTAGTTTGCTTCAGTTTTGCATTGGGGAATTTCTGGCGGAAAGCTGCCGGAACATGGCCTGTAAAAGCAGACAATACAGGTTTCATGCCCAGCTCGCGTTCCCGTTTCAGAATTTTTTGTTGAAGTTCCTTATGACTTATCATCCAACTCAGCGGTAGTGGTCCGCCCCAACCATCGAGATTTCCCATCCAAAACCACGAGAAATACGACGGTCCGCAAAAGAATGTTCTTAACTCTTTGTCAGTAAAGCCCATTTCTTTGTACACTTCGTTCCACACATATTCTTCGCCCGTAATGGCCAGCGGCATGTTGATGCCGTGCAGCGCCATCCAGTCAATTTCCTTTTCCCAGCGTTGCCAGTCCCACCAGCTCATGCTGTAATTGTACGTGCAGTAATTCAGGTAATAGCGATATTCGTAGGGTGACGATTTTTTTATTTTAACCTGAACAAGAGGCAGTTTTGTTGGTAGGTTGAGGTTTTCGCCGTTCCAGGTAATCTGGCAATGACAATATTCATTCAGGTAATAATACAAAGCTGAAGCAATGCTCACACCATTATTTCCGGCAAGCACTATCTTTCCGTTTCGGGAGGAAACCTGAAATGTATCTTTTCCAGCATTGGCAATCTGCTCAACTACAAACTGATTGGCATGTTTGGGCAAAATACGCCGAATAAGCTGCTTAGATGCTCCTATCGTTAGCTGAGCATACGAACCGGTTCCAAATGCAACAAGTACAGCTATAAAAATCCATTTTTTTAAAAACATATCTTTCCTGAATTATACCTTTAAAAACCATTTTTTCTTGTATAAAAAATAAAGCAATGCCAACTGAATTAGCAAAATACCTGCTCCAATCCAAACGGCCTGCCAATCGGCAGAAAGCGCTTTTACCATTCCTCCGAAAAGAAAGGTCGAGGTCGATTCGAAGTTAATAATACCATGAGCTGCCATGTAAATAAGAATGGAATTCATGCCAATCCACACAAAAGGCATACACCATTTCCGAAATCCCCAGACATCAATCACCAAATAGAAAAATGAAAGTAACAGCAAACTCCAACCTCCGGCATACAGCATAAATGAACTGGTCCACATGTTTTTATTGATTGGAAAAAGAGGATTCCACAGCAATCCTAAACCAAGCAGAACGAGTCCTGCAGCACCAATCACCCAGCCTTTGCGAAGCATGGTCCAACGTTCGGATCTCAGGCGTAGAAACTGACCGGTAAATACACCTAGCAAAGCAGTTGCGATAGCAGGAATGGTGGATAATATGCCTTCGGGATCGTAAACTACTCGGTGCAGTTTTCCCGGCAATAATATTCGATCCACATATCCTTCCAGATTGCCTTCGGGAGTCAGAACACCTGCTCCAAAACCGGGCACCGGAATGGCTATCATAATCAACCAATAACCGATTAATAAGCTAAAAAAGAAAATAAGCTGGGAACGGAGCTTGAAATTGAGAAAAATGAGAGCCGCAAAAAAGCACGACAACGCTATCCGGCTCAGCACACTCGCAAAACGGGTATGTTCGTAACCATTAAACTGCAAGGCTTTATTTACCACCATACCGCAAAGTATCAGTATCAGCGTTCGTTTTATCAACGCCATGTACGCTTCTCTCTTGGCCGTTTTCAAAGTGTCGTTTGTCTTTCCTTCCAGCTTTCGACCCATTGAATACGGCATGGAAATTCCGGCAATAAAAATAAACAGCGGGAATATCATGTCGTAAAACGTGAAACCATTCCACGGTGTGTGGTGCAATTGGTTCGACATCCAGACCGATACCGGGTCAGCTGAAGCTTTTTCCAACGCATGAATAACAATCTCGCCACTGATAATCCACATCATATCGAAGCCACGCAAGGCATCGAGCGATAAAAGCCGATCTGTTTTTATCTCTTTTTCCATGCAATAATCTAAAAATTAAAACTTCTTACAAAAGTAACAATTAATAGAAAAGGCTGCCAACCCTCAACAATATATTATCCCGGATCGGCAACCTTCTCTCATTTAGAATTCAAATTAATAACCAGGGTTTTGTACCAACAAAGGGTTTTTTATTAATGCTCCGGTAGGGATTGGGAAAATACGACGGTAAGTATCGGCATTTGTTTTAAAACCCCATTTCCCTTCATACTTACCAAAACGAATCATATCATTCCGGTGCCATAATTCGTAGGTAAACTCTCTAGATCTCTCTTTATAAAGATCATCCAATGTAACACTCGACCATGCTGCAGTGGTGGTTCTGTTAGCACGTAACGCATTTACCAACGAAAGTGCAGTTTGCCCTTGAGTTGCAGCTCCACCGCGCAATATTGCCTCAGCTTTCATAAGAATAATATCAGCATAGCGGAACACGGGTACATCATTATTCTGATTGCGGCTGGTAGAAGTTGCATCAGGATAAAATTTAATATTACGATAACCCATATTCCATGCAATTTCATCATTCCCGCAATCAAACAATGTTGAATCCTGTCTAAGAATGACATTTGGAGTTAAATTCACCTGATATGTATAAGCTGCAGAGCCATCGCTACCTGCATAGAACTGGTCGTATCCTTTTTTAGTGGTTGTAACCATAACAGGGGTAACACCGTCATTCATATATTGTAAGCCCGTCAACCATTGCCCATTTCGGACATCATTTGAATCATCAAAATTAGCATAATACTCAGGCAAAGTGCAAACAGCCGAGCTAGGAGTAAAAGGCAAATTGAATTTTGCTTTTTCTGAACGAGGAACATCATAGCGGGCGCGATACATAAATCCATTAGTTCCACTCAAAGCAGCGTAAGATGGATCAAAAGGAATCGCAAAAATGAACTCTGGAGTTGACGGTCCGTTATTTGGATAAAACATTTTCAGATATTGGCTCGATGTTGCCAAGTTATATTTATTAGAAGCAATAACCTTGTCACAAGCAGCAATACAATCATCATAACGTGCAGTTCCAATATAATATTCGGCATTAAGATACATTTTAGCCAATAATGCATAAGCCATATATTGAGTAGGATATCCATAAGTCGCAGTATTTACCGCCGTACTCAAATTTGGAATACATTCATTAATTTCACTCTCTATAAAATTAAATACCTCTTTTCTATCCGATTTTGCTTTAGGGTTAAAATCGCCATAAGTTGTCACAATCGGCACATTACCGAAAAGATCCATCATATAGAAATAAGACAATGCGCGTACCATTCTCAACTCTGCCAACATACGTTTTTTTAATGCTCCTTCCGGCATATTTGATTGTAAAATATACATGGTTTGATTATCATATCCGATAACCCTTGATAACCAGTCCCAACAGCCCCATGACCAACTCTGACCTGGAGTCCATGTATGATAATGCATAACTTTATAACCCTGGTTATCATACCAGTTACCACCACGAGCAGGCAAAATAGCCTCATCGGTACTTAAAGTTTGTGCAAAATAAAAGTCAAGTCCATAATTTCCCCTTAAAGCTGCATACACCACTCCTGCCGAAGCAACAAACTGTGCAGAATCTTTTGGATATACATCAGGAGTAATCTGAGTCGTAACCGGAACTGCCAAATCATTACAGGCCGTAACAATAAATGTGAACAGAGCCGGAATTATGAAATATATAAATCTCTTTTTCATGATTATAATATTTATTCGTTACTTATAAATTAATGTTCAAACCAAATAGAAAAGTACGTGTTTTGAACTGTACCCCAAAAGTTAGACAAAAAACTTTAGGGGTATTTTTATGGAAAAAGTCAAACGAAAAAATCTGAAACATAGTTATTCAGATAAAATGCGAGTAATTGAACTCTATGAACAAGGT
>Ga0318568_10000095_pt1 | contig 32557 bp, 29 predicted proteins | sample GRESIP088b5f21_FD_203690 | JGI IMG/M metagenome (GOLD analysis project Ga0318568, IMG submission 203690) | Tropical soil microbial communities from Luquillo Experimental Forest, Puerto Rico - GRE.SIPMG.088b5f21 | ecosystem: Environmental > Terrestrial > Soil > Tropical forest > Bulk soil...
ATAACCTTGTTCATAGAGTTCAATTACTCGCATTTTATCTGAATAACTATGTTTCAGATTTTTTCGTTTGACTTTTTCCATAAAAATACCCCTAAAGTTTTTTGTCTAACTTTTGGGGTACAGTTCATGAATTTCTGTGCAACGCTTTTTTTATTGGGATGGGGTCATCCACTAGCCAGGTTGAAATAGAATACATTGCCCTTACACAGGTGCTGATTCTACATATGACACACTAGAGCAAAGACATTTACAACTTACAACTCAAAAAAAGAGGATGCCTTTTTGGGCATCCTCTTCAACTATTATTCCTCAAATTTATTCAAACTAATTTAGGGATCAGATATTCATTTTATTCATCAAAATGTCCCAAGCTAGTCTATCCACCACATTGGTTGCAAAATAAACCTGACGCAACGAGGTGAACAGAGTCCGTATATCGGTAATCGTAGTACCCAACAATTGACTCACGGTAGTAACCGTACCATCGTCGAATGTAATCTGAAGGTCCCTGCTGTGCCCAATCACGCTCATTTCCATATCTTCTGTCACGTTTGCATTATCTACAAATTTGACCGTTGCTTTGGTTTGCAACACACCTGCTACATACACCTTGGCACTGTCCAGGCCGTTGTTTCCATGAGTTGGAGTACGTACAATCTGCACATTCCCGATTGTCAAAGAATATTGTCTTTCGCGGTGATGGCTGGCCGTATCACTCTTAACAGCAGTGAATTTTTCTTCGAACAAAGTAGTTCCACCTTTCGAAATACTGTAAACCGAAAGAATGGTATCACCCGTTGAATACTTCATTTTAGCATCATATCCGTTAGCAAAAACAAAATCCGACAAAAAGTTCTGTCCATTTGTTTTGTTTCTCGACGACTGAACACTCAGCGCCCCTACACTTACATTGCTTACAGTAATGCTCGAAGCCAGGTTATAATTCCAGAAATACCGGCCAAATGAAAAACTATACTTCGACACATCAATCACATAATTATTCTGCAAAGTCGTATCGGCAGCAGCAAATGTAAACAAGCTTCTTGCATTTTTTACTTTCGATTCGGGCAAGCGAACCACGAAATCAGAACTTGTGCCGGTCTTTGTAAAAAAATTAAATAAATCAGCACGCCATTTTAAAGACTTAGCAGCCTTGTAATCATAGATTCCGGCAACTTGCGACAACTGAATGGAATCAATTGGAACATAAATGAACCCTGGATTAGAAGAAGATGCATCGACAGACGACTTAACCAAACTTGGCGCACTGGCAGGTCCCTGGGTAGATAAAACACTGTAGCCGGGAGAAGTGGTAATCGCAGTCATCGCGCTAGTCAAATCCTGGGCACTCGCATTTATGGAGGTTTTCAGTGATTTATTCGTTACATCACTCTGAGAAGTACAACTCCACATCGTAAAACCAAGCAAAGTTAACCCTAAGTAGAAACTTTTTGTTTTCATAAATCTATTGTTTTTTATAAATTGATTAATCTGGTTACACATCAATAAAAACAATAATAAGCGTATATTATTATTGTGTTGATGCAGATAATAACAATTTTTATACCGGATAGATTTCTAGGAAAAGAGCATTTTAAGTTTCATTTTGCAAGCAAATTAGCTTACTCGACAACTCATTTTTGTGATTATCTGAATATTCCGCATGCAAGCCTAAAATCAATGGCTGGATTCTGATTAACGCTGATTCACAAAAAATAACTACAGTTTAAACAATATCGTCGGGGGTTTCACTTTCGATATGGCTTTTTTCTTCAGGTTCGGCATGAATATACACCTCACTGCGCACTACCTGTGATTTTATTTCCTTTTCAATCTTGTCGCACACTTCATGCACCTCACGCAAACTTAAATCGGGATTAAAGTGAACATTAAACTTAATAAAAGTATCGGCACCCGCGGTACGCGCTTTCAGTCCGTGGTATTTCAATACTTCGGGAAATTCTTTCAGCACCTCATGTACAGTTTTCGTAATGTTATGCGGCGATTTATCAAGCAACACGTCGATTGACTTTCGCCCCAGTTGATACGAAACATACAAAACAATAACCGCCACAAATAAAGCAGCAATCGAGTCGGCAGCATACCACCCCAAAAACTGGTAGGCTATCAGTCCGAACAGCACCACGGCGGAGCTCCATATATCGGTCGAAAAATGCAAAGCATCTGCTTCCAGCGCCGCGCTGTTGTGCTTTTTTGCCACACGCGACAAAGCCCGAGAACGCGTAAAATCAATAACAATAGAACTAATCACTACCACATAACTCCACACCGTCACCTCAATAACCGTCTGTCCCGAAGTGAGCCGGTGTATCGCTTCGTAAATAATCCAGACGCAGGTAATCAACAACAGCAGCGTTTCCATTAGCGCCGATAAGTTTTCAATCTTACCGTGTCCGTAATTATGTTCCCTATCAGCCGGCTTGTCGGACATCCGTACGGAAAAATAAGTGATTACGGCCGCCACCATATCGAGTGCAGAGTGCAAGGCTTCCGACAAAATACCCAAACTGCCGGTCAGAAGCCCGATTATCAGTTTGAATCCGGTAATAAACATAGCTGCAAGCACCGAAACTAATGCTACCCTGTTCTTTTCTTTTTCCATGATAAAATGTATGAGTGAGTAATGGGAAAGGCTTTAATTGCCTGTCAAAAATACATAAAGTATTTGTTCTGCCATAGCAAAAACACAGCAAGATATTACCAGGTAATTAATTTAGAATGATCCAAATTTGTGGAAACAAAAAACGAAACATCCCGGGCCGGAACGTTTCGTTCTGTTATTTATCCTTATAGCGCTACCGGTGTTCCGGCAAACCCAGTTTTTTGTCAATAAAACCACGAATAAAAGTCACGGTTTCGTCAATCCCCAGTACCGATGAGTTTACACAAAGATGATAAGACCCGGCTACCCCCCAAACTTTATTGCTGTAAAAATTGTAGTATTCGGCACGCTTCTTATCCATCTTCTCAATCTTTTCTGCAGCCTTTTCATCAGACAACTGCAAGTCGCGAGCCACACGCTTTACCCGGTCTTCTTTGTCAGCCGTTATAAATATATTCACACAACGGGGATTATCGCGCAGAATATAATCGGCACACCGACCCACGAACACACACGATCTCTCGTCGGATAATTTGCGAATGACATCGCTCTGTATTTTAAAAAATGTCTCGTTGCACAAATAGTTATTCACATAAATCTCGTTGCCAATATTGGTGCGCAGCCCCAACAGCCCGCCTATAAAGCTATGGCTTGCCTTTTCATCTACTTTTTCGAAAAACTGCTTTCCCAAACCGCTTTCTTTCGATGCTATTTGTATCAGTTCTTTGTCATAAAGGGCAATGCCCATTTGCGAGGCCAGCTTCTCGCCAATCAGATGACCTCCACTACCCAGCTGGCGGCCTATACTTATTACAAATTTATCATTCATCATACTCATGTTTTTTTGAGGAAAATGTATAAAACAAAGTCAAAAATCAGGCAATGGCCATTTGTTTAAACTTCCGGTATTGCGAAATAATCATAATCGCCGACACTATGCTCGAAGCCAGATCGGCCGTTGGCATGCTATACCAAACTCCCTCCACCCCGAACACTTGCGGCAAAATAAGCAAACACGGCAATAAAAACAACAATTGCCGGGTCATTGATAAAAAAATAGCTTTCCCGGCCATACCTATGCTTTGAAAAAAGTTGGAAGTAACCATCTGAAATCCTACAATCGGGAAAAATATCAAAATAATACGCAATCCATCCGCCGCCAGGTCTATCAGTTTTTTGTCGGTGGTAAACACCGAAGCCACAGCATGAGGAAACAATTCGCCGATTCCAAAACCCAGTGTCATAACACAAGTAGCCATCAAAACCGTTTTTTTCAACACCTCAGTAACCCGGTCATATTGTCCGGCACCAAAATTATATCCGGCTATGGGTTGCATGCCCTGGTTGAATCCCATGCTGATCATCACGAAAAGGAAAACCACCCGGTTCACAATACCATAAGCCCCCACAGCTAAATCACCACCATGGTGGATAAGCCCCTGGTTAATAATCACAACAATAACACACGAGGCAGCATTCATCAAAAAAGGCGCTAAGCCAATAGACAACGAGTCAACCACAATTTTGCGTTGCAACCTGAAAGTGCCTTTCTTCAAATATATAAAACTGCTTTTATCACTAAAAATGTTGATTTGCCAAACTAACATGACGGTTTGCGAGATGACAGTTGCAAAAGCACTTCCCTGGATTCCCCACTTAAATACAAAAATAAACAACGGATTCAACACAACATTGATAAGCACCGAACACAACGTGGCATACATCGCTTTTTGCGGACGGCCGGTCGAACGCAGCAAGGCATTCAACCCAAGATACATGTGTGTAACCACATTACCTAGTAAAATTACTTCCATGTACTGATGGGCATATGGCAATGTGGCCGGACTTGCACCAAAGAAATAAAGTATCGGGTCGAGAAACGACAATACGACCACCGTGTAGCTTAAACCCAGAATAATATTCAGGATAAATACATTTCCCAATATCTTATTCGCAGTATCATAGTCCTTTTGTCCCAGTCGCACCGACATAAGTGTGGCAGCTCCCACACCCACCAAAGAACCGAAAGCTGCTGCCAGATTCATGAGCGGAAAGGTCAGTGCCAAACCCGAAATAGCCAGCGCCCCCACCCCATGACCAATAAAAACACTATCGGTAATGTTGTACAACGACGAAGCCGTCATGGCTATGATTGCCGGAATGGCATACTGCATCAATAACTTTCCTACATTTTCGGTACCCAGCGCTATTGGTGATTCTTTCTGTTCCATATAAATCTTGTAGATAAATAACCCGGCTGCAAAGTTACTAAAAAGCGAACTATCAGTAACCCTAATCGCTCAATATTAAGTGGTTTTCTTCTTTTTGAATTTATTATAGTCAATGTAATACAAAACCTTTACCGATAAGCTATTCGATTGATTCATCCAAGTATCGTGCAGGTTAGTCCAGTAACTATTGGTAAATTTATTCTGATCAGCATAAGCACTGTTTTTCCAGGCACAAACCAACTCCGAACCCGGTGCAAAGTTCCAGCTGAGAGTCATATCAACCGTAAAGGCATTATAGTTCTGGTCTTTATTTTGCGCATAGGTTGGATAATCGTTTAGCAAACCATTTTGTTGAAGCAAGTAGTAGTTCTTATTCAACGCCCCCGACCAATAATGACGGACACGCAAGCTCAAACTGGCTTTATTGCTCAAAATATAGGACGTTGACAGAATATTTTCCAACGAATTTACATTACGCCGGGCAAAAACAATTGAATCATTCGAGCTGTTTTTGTCAACAAATCCCCGCTCATTGATAGAATTATAGAAGCTAAATAAATAATCAAACTGGAACCGTTGCCCGACTCTAAGGGTACCCTGGAAATCACCAAAATTAGCATACTGCCCAACTGTTGGTTGGCTGCCATGCCCATAATGAAAATAAAAGCTTAAAGGCTTGCGGTTATCTGTATTCAGGTTCAGATTAAACTGAAGACCATGCGCCCTTTTATAAAACCGTCCGAAAACACGCGGTTCAAAATAATCAAAAACATCCGTATCGTATCTTCCGTTTATATTCGCAAAATAGTTGTTTTTAAACCGGCCATTGACATTATAACCAAACTCATGGCAATATAAAGTGCTTGGATTAAACATCCGGATATGATCCCAATATGCTGAGCCATTTACTTCCCTGAATATTCCAAAAGGTTCTGTCTTCTGATAGTAAACGTACGATTCCGTGGTCATCTGGTTGTTGCGCTGCAAATAACCCAAATCGTTCGGATTGTATTTATCAGTATACAAGTCCTGAGAAACTCCGTACTGGAACTTGCCTTTGTTTCTGGCCAAAGACAAGAATCCGTAATAACCGGTTTCTTTTATGCTATCTCCCCTCGAACTGACAGCTCCTTTTCCTCGGAGCACGTATGTTTTCGTTTTATCCCGGAGCTGAAATTCGGTGGCTGTAACATTTGCACTAAATGGATTACCAAACATATGAACATTGGTATTAATCAGGCTGATATAAGAATTATTCTTCAACGACTTGTCAACAACCAGCACATTGTAATTTGTAAATGGCTGCACACTTACATGCCTTTTTTCGCCCGTAATTGTATCTTTGGCAGTAGCATTAGATTGAAGCGACATAGCGTTTAAAACCCCGATGCCCCAACCATCTTTTGTTCTTCCCGATATTTTAGTTGCATTTACTAATTGGGTTTCACTCGGGTTATAGTCTACAACTTCATTATTCTTCAACGCATCACTGGCTGAGAATTTAGGCGCTGCACCAATACGCCGCGAATAAAAAATGTTGCCCCGTTGGAAAAGTTCCGTGCCTTCATTAAAAAACTGTCTTTTCTCACTGTAATATAATTCATAGGGCGATAAATTCAGCTTTTTATCATCCGATTGAATTTGTCCGAAATCGGGAATCAGCATCATATCCAGCGTGAAACTTTCATTGATTCCATATTTCAGATCCAAACCTCCTTTATATAAAAAACTGGACGAAGCTGAGCTGCTCTTCGGTTCAAAATACGTGGCCAAATAAGGACTGAACGACAACCTCACAGGAGGTTTTATATCTTTAATCCCGGTAAGTTGCCCTTCCTGATGAATAAAACCCGATACATTCCGGTCGATAAAATTCCATGAATTATTTGAGTTGTATCTTCGTATATTACGGAACATGTTCAATCCCCAGGTGCTTACTGATTTCTCAGAAAACCGAAGTTCCGAAAAAGGAATACGCATCTCCACCACCCAACCTTTATCGGTAACACGGGTTTTACTTTCCCAAACTGCATTCCAGTTACCATCTTCGTTATCGCCATCGCTTTTTATCGCTTTTATATCCACCTGAACGCCTGCCGGGGTGATAAAAAAGCCATAAGCCAATTGTCCCTGATTATAAGGATCAATGTATACCCCAAAATAATCTGACATCCCAGTGTCATCTCGCATCGTCAATATATTGAATATGCTATCAGGCCTGCTGTCATAAAGCATAGCCCCAACATAAATGGCAGATTGGTCGTAGAAGAAATAAACTTCGGTAGGCTGCATAGCTGGTTTACCGTTGTATGGCTGGAGTTGAACAAAATTACTGGCTGGTTTTACTTGTTTATAAACAGCTTCATCCAATATTCCGTCAATAGTAATAGGAGTTGTAATCCGGACAGCCTCAACACTTTTCTTTTCTTGTGCACAAGCCAGAGAAGCAAAAAGAAAAGCCATTAAAATGCATGCAAAATGTTTCATAATTACCCAGAAAAAATATAGAGAATAAAAAGATATAAAAGAAAGATGTGGTTGAAAGAAACTTAGATATAAATTATTGTTTGCGAGGACAAATATATATTCATTATTTTAATTTTTAACCCTAATATCAATTAAATTTATACATTGAGGGGTAATTCTCGAAAACAAAGCAAAAAGTATCATTCATGAAATAACAAACCTCAGAGTATTACGTCAAATTCACCCACACATTAATTAATGACGGGAAAAAGTTGAAAGTCTTACATCGGATATCTAACTTTCAGTAAATAAATTTGTCCGGACTCATTCTGTCCTCCTATAAACATTTGAATCAAGAAGGTGTTCAGCTATCAAAGCAATAAAAAAACGAGCATAAAATCAGTCTCAATCCTGACTATTCCAACACATATCTACCTATATGAGATTTAAACTGGAAATTATTATTAAATGACTGAATTAAAACTAAAAGAATTAGTAATTTTGCGGAATAATTCGAAGCGGGTTTCCGACAAGAAAAAACAAACAAAAATTACAAATAGGTATTAGTAATGAAAGAGCAAAGCAAGTTGTTTAATGAAGTTTTAAACACAGGAGATAAACCAAAAATATATTCCCACAAAGCGATATGGGGATTCTCAGTTTTTTTCTCTTCCATTTTTGGAGGAGTATTATTAATGCAAAACCTAAGGGACATTGGCAAGAAAAAAGAAGCTAATGTAGTATTGTCGGCATCGGTAGTTTACACGATCATTACCTTTATCATTGTCAACATTCCGGAAAAATCCATTTCCTCGCTTACCATGGCCTTCAATTTTGTAGGTGGTTATGTGCTTTCTGAGTATTTTTTCAAAAACTACATTCCTGAAGCAGAGTTGTACCCCAGAAAAAAAATCTGGAAACCATTAATCATTTCTGTCATTATCACGTTGCCATTAATTCTGGCATTGGTATATACACTGAACCTGGAAGAATAGAATGAATCCGTTTATGAAGAAAGCCATTTTTCTAATTTCATTTTTTTGCCTTTGTGCCTGTTTCAATGCTTATTCGAGGGGTGGTGGTTTTCATATGTCGGGTCATAGCTTTCATTCATCGCGAACGAGCAGCCATAGTTTTGGCGGTAAGCCGGCTACACATTCGGTTGGTTCTGCCGCTCACTCCAACTCGGTAAGGAGCGTACACATTTCAAGACCGGTTTCTTTTTACCGGAACAACCCGAGCTACCGGTTGGTCAATAATCATTATTATCCGGTTTACTACCGTAGCCCGAATTATCTGCTTTGGTACTTTGTGCTCTTCAACCACCGGACACACCGGAATGATACGATCCGTGCAAAGTCGAAAGAAGAACTGGACAAAAAAGTGAAATCGGTGAGTACCGACTGGTAAAAACTGTTTGACAAAGAGTAAAACAGACTCCATTCTAATAAGAAAGCTGCATCCTGAAATTTCGGGATGCAGCTTTTTTTGTGTCGGAAGAATCGGCACCTTCAACTATTACATTGGCTTAGATTCCTTCATTTTATGCATATGTTTCATCTTGGCAGAATCTTTCATATTTTCCATTTTACCTTTCATCATCTCTTTCTTAGCATCTTTCTTGACAACTAACGCCATACCACATTTAGGGCATTTGCCGGCTTTATCCATCACTACTTCTGGATGCATAGGGCATGTGTACTTCATTGCATGCTTAACCGTAGTAGTGGTTTTAGTAACAGTTTTTGTAGTTGTGGTGGTTTGGCCATAACTTACAGAAGAACCTGCAAAAATTAATCCTGCAGCAAGAATCAGCGAATAAAAGAACTTTGTTTTCATAACATTCTACTTTTTGATTAATAAATAATTAAACATTCACTCTGGGTATTTATAAAACATCCTGATATTTTGCGTCTGCTACGCCTCCTGATTTTATTTTTTGTACTAAAAGATAAAACAATTACAGACTGCGTTTGGATTGTGAAACAGGACACTTTAACTCTATTATAACTTTCAGAAACTTAACTTACATATCCATCCCCGGCATGCTGCTGGCTTTCTTTGGTTTCGGGGCAGTTTTCGGTTCATCATGATTCATCATACTCGGTTTACCTTCCAGCTGTGAAGCGGCATCCACACTGAATGTTCCTTCAGTTACAATCTCCTCCCCTTCCTTCAGTCCGCTTAGTATCACATAGCTATTGCCCAATGTAGGTCCCAGTTCCACCTCGCGCATTTTGAAAACAGATTCATCGGTTCCGGCTTGTTTTACGTATACCACAGAGCGCTTACCGGTCCAGAGAACAGCCGAACGCGGAACAACCAGTTTATCTTTATACTGATCCAGGTTAGCCCGCACAATTCCGTTTGCAAACATTTCGGGTTTGAGCCTGCCGCCGGCGTTACCAATTTCAACCCGCACTTTAGCTACCCGGGTATTGGGGTCGATAACCGGATCGATAAACCGGATGTTTCCGGTGAAATTAGTTCCGGGTAAGGCCTGAACGGTAAACGAAATACTGTTTCCGACACGCAAGAAAGGCAAGTCGTTTTCGTAAGCATCGAATAGTACCCAAACGTTTGACAGGTTAGCTACATCGAACAACACATCGCCTTCAGCAACATGATCGCCTGTATTGACCCGCTTAGTTGTTACAATTCCCGATGTATTCGCAAAAACCTCAAAATTGGTTTTTACACGGCCGGAACTTTCAACACCGGCAATTTGAGCCGGAGTCAACATCCATTGCCGAAGCCGTTCTTTAGCTGCTTCATAAATTTCGGGTTGCGTTTGTTTTGATTTAGCTGCTTCGAGCAACTCCTGCTGGGCTGTAATTAATTCGGGCGAATAGATCAACGCTAATGTTTGTCCGCGCCTGACTGGTTCGCCGGTAAAATTCACGAAAAGTTTCTCCACTCTTCCCGAAAAATGCGCCACTTGGTTTTGCAACTGGCGTTCATCGGCCTGTACCTTTCCGTATAGACGAACTTCTTTGACCGGTTTCTGACGGCTTACAATAGACGTTGCAACATTGGCCAGTTCAGAAGCATCTTTCGTAAAATGAACAGCGGTAGAATCTGTAGCAGCACCAGCTCCTTGTTTCAGCAAGATTAAATCCATGCCGCAGATAGGACATTTTCCCGGATGATGCAACCGGATTTGCGGATGCATGGAGCAAGTCCATATTTCTTCCTTGGCTTCTGCAGCATGATTGTGTTCTTCTTTTGCCGCTTTAGGCGAATGGAAAAACAACCAGCCGATGAAAAGTCCGGCTAGAACTAAAAGTCCTCCGCGAACGTATTTGTTTGAAATAATACCCCTAACCCCTGAAGGGGAACTAAAGTTACTTTTAAATATTTTTTTCATATTCTATTTTTTTATTCAACCCCTCCGGGGTTGAGTTTATGTTTTACTCTCATCCCCGGTTTTACCGGGGGTTATTCACATTCAAGTCCTTCGGACTTATTCTTTCAAAGACTACGTCTCAATTCCCCTTCAGGGGTTAGGGGCAGTTACCAACCGTTTTATCCACGCAATGGCAGTATTGTAATCGGTTACAGCTTCCACTTGTTTGAATTGATAGTCGAGCAATTGCTGGCGGACACGTAAAAGATCGGTCAAGCCCGAGCCGGATGAAGAAAATGTTTTAATCATAATGTCCAGCGACTTCTGGGCCAATCGCGCCTGATTGTCGTATAACTTCATCCTTCGCTGTCCGTCCTGATACAATTGCAACGCTTCGAAATACTCGGTTTGCAACCCATTGGTTGTTGCCTGGTAGTTTTGTTCCGAAGCTATTTTCATAAACTTTGTTTCGGCTTCCATGGCTTTGTATTTCTTCCTGTAAATGGGTAACGTAACCGTCAGCATGGGCATAACCATATCCTTTCCGTTCATGGCCGAAGTGGACATTTCGCTTTTATTGATAACAGTGTAATTCAAGCCCAAACCGACCATCGGCAATCCCATTTGTTTCACCATTTTAGTACGTGCGGCAAGTGATTGCTGTTCGTAACGCAACATTCCCAACATCGGGTTCCGGGTAAACATGGAATCGGAAACCGACAGCATATTCATGCCAACAGAATCGGGTTTTACACTATCGGGCAATGAAACCACGGCCTGTGCAGGACGGTTCAGATAACTGTTGAACCGCGCACCAAGCGTATTTTGCTGATTTTTCAACAAAGCTATGTTGTTTTCCAGTTCCCCCATTTCTATTTGTATCCGGTAAATATCGGACAGCCCTGAACCTCCCGAAGATGCCCCCATAGAATTGGAAGTTGGCATGGGTGCTGCCTGCGTTGCAGGAGATGAACTGCTATTGCCTCCCATTCCTCCCGACATGCCAGATGAGGCGGAAGTACTGCCTTGTGCAACGGTTGCAGCCTTGCCCAAGCCCGAGGAAGAGGAACTTCCACCAGTTTTGAACTTAACTACCGACAACCGTTCGATGGTTTTCAGAATAGCCAGGTTTTTCTCTGTCTGCCTGATTTGCTGACGGTTCTTTTGCAAGTCGTATCCGGTTCGCTGAACGTCGTAATATACCTGCAACTTAGCATCCCGAAACTGTTCGAATTTGCCTTTTGCCATCAGGCTCATTTCGTCCTTTGCATTTTTCAGCACCCCGAACCACGGAAACATTTGCATAAGCTTGATATCCGCCACCTGATTTCCACTGATAAGCTCCATCGGGCTCAGAAACACCCCCAGTTCCAATTGCGGATCGGGCAAAGCACCCACCTGAGGTACTTTCTGCAAAGCTGCCTGATATTCATTGTAGCGCTGCAAAACCGTCGGGTTCTTTCGGGCTGCAATTTCAAGGTAATAAGTCAGCGAATCATTCTGAGAATAAACTGAAATATTGGCAAAAAACATCATTATTCCCAACATTAAAAATTCCCAACGATAATACCTCTTTTTTAATAACGGCATATTGCGTTTGCCAATTATATATTGAATTTCCGTATTCATCTTTTCGTTTTTATTTAATTCCAATTGATTTTATTCCAACTCCAGTTGGTTTTGTTTCAATTCCAGTTAGTTTTGTTCTAATTCTAACTTGTTTTGTTATAATGCAAGCTTGTTTTATTGCAACTCTGGGTTGTTTTGTTTCTTTTCTAACTTGTTTTGTTACAATGCAAGCTTGTTTTATTACAACTCTAGGTTGTTTTGTTTCTTTTCTAACTTGTTTTGTTGCAATGCAAGCTTGTTTTATTACAACTCTAGTTTGTTTTGTTTCTTTTCTAACTTGTTTTGTTGCAATGCAAGCTTGTTTTATTACAACTCTAGGTTGTTTTGTTTCTTCTCTAACTTGTTTTATTACAATGGAAGCTTGTTTTATTGCAACTCTGGGTTGTTTTGTTTCTTCTCTAACTTGTTTTATTACAATGGAAGGGTCTGTTCAATAAACTGTGTCAAAAAAGGATGATTTAATTCCAACTAGTTTTGTTCCAATTCCAGTTAGTCTTGTTCTAAAATCCCTTTTCCCTTTTTCACAACCCGTTCCCGCCACATGGCTTGCAGCAGCGGAACCACATAAATGGTCATGACCTGAATAATCATTCCACCAAATGTAGGAATAGCCATTGGCACCATTATATCAGCACCTTTTCCGGTAGAAGTAAGTACAGGCAACAAAGCGATAACTGCCACCGCAGTGGTCATCATGGCCGGACGCACCCGTCTTATTCCTGCTGCCACAACCGCTTCGCGCACATCGTGAACGGTAGCCGGATGCCGGTCTTCAAACACCTGATGGATATAGGTTCCCATAATCACCCCATCGTTGGTAGCAATGCCAAAGAGCGCAATGAATCCGACCCATACCGCCACACTGAGGTTGACCGGATGCATTTGGAATAGTTCCCGTAGGTTCATTCCCGCCACCGAAAAGTTCAGGAACCAATCCTGGCCATAGAGCCACAGCATGATAAAGCCACCCGCAAAAGCCACAAACACACCCGAAAAATGGATAAACGAAGCAGTCACCGTTTTGAACTGGAAATACAGTAAGAGCAAAATCATGAGCAAACTGATCGGAATAACGATAGACAAACGCTTGGTTGCCCGGATTTCCTGTTCGTAGTTTCCCGCAAATTTATACGTTACCCCCGGAGGCAGCTTAATCTGTCCGGAATCAATCTTCTTCTGAATCAGCGCAGCAGCTTGCTCCACCACATCCACCTCGGCTTTGCCTTCCAGTTTATCAAAAATCACATAGCCCACGAGGAAAGTGTTTTCACTCCGAATCATTTGAGCCCCTTTGGTGTAATTGATATCGGCTATTTCGCTCAGCGGCACCTGAACGCCATTCATGGCCGGGATCAGAATTTGCTTCAGATCGTCCGGATTGTCACGCAATTCGCGCGCATACCGAACCCGCATCGGGAAACGTTCACGGCCTTCCACCGAATTGGTCAACGCCATCCCTCCTACCGCCACTTGCAGTACTTCCTGCACATCGCTCACGGTCATCCCGTAGCGGGCCATAGCTTCTCGATTGAGTTTTATTTCCAGGTAAGGCGCACCCACAGCCCGGTCGTAAAACACCGACGAACCTTTCACCGAAGGGATATCTTTCAATGCTTTTTCAAATTGCATCCCGGCACGCTCTATCGATTCCAGGTCGGGGCCATACACTTTCAGACCCATAGGTGCACGCATACCGGTGGAAAGCATCACCAACCGGGTTTCAATCGGTTGCAACTTAGGGGCAGAAGTCAACCCGGGGATATTGGTCACTTTCACTATTTCATTCCAAATATCATCCGGTTTTTTAATTTCGGGCCTCCATTGGCGGAAATACTCTCCATGCTTATCCACCACCAAGCTATCCATAGCAATAGGACGGTATTTTTCTTTTTCGGCATTATATTTTTTCCCGTTTACCAACAAGAAATTTCCTTCATGATCTACCTTAAAGCGTTCGCGGTGACCATTTTCATCCAATTTGTATTCCGGCCGGTAGTTAATCGTATTCTCAAACATCTGCACCGGAGCCGGATCGAGCGCCGAGTTTACACGCCCCCATTTGCCCACCGCCACTTCCACTTCGGGAATATGGGCCAGCCGTTTGTCCAACGTTTCGATATATTGCAGGTTCTTTTCAATGCTTGAATGCGGCATGCTGGTAGGCATCAGTAAATACGAACCTTCATTGAGCGACGGCATAAATTCTTTACCCGTTCCCGGAAATGTTTTTGCCGGAGCCTGCCAACCGATCTTTTCAACACCTTTAGCCACAATGCCAAAAACCTTGTCAAAACCTTGCCAAACCAACAATCCGAAAAGCAAGGTAAAAGCGGGAAGCAACAGGAATTTTCCTTTGTTCTCCAGCCCCCAACGCAGAATCGGTTCGTAATAATGCACCATCGTCATCAAGGCAGCCAGGATAACAGCCACAATTCCGGCAACAAACAGGAAGTTGACCAGCGTGCTGTTATGCGCCCCCAGCGGCAACCATTCGATAGATAAATAATAAACAGCCACAAAAACCGTAATACCTATGTTGATGAAGTTCGGATATTCCTTCCGGCTTTCCCTCCAGCGGTTTTCGAGCAGGTTATTGATCCCAATAGCAATCAGGGCCAAAGCCGGCCACGTTTGCCACAGGATAATAAACACAACACCCGCCACGATAAGCGCACCATTCCAAACCCGTTTGATTTTTTTAGTATCAATTTTTATATTGAAGAATAGATAAACGAGCGTTGGCAACACCACAATTCCCAGCACAAAAGCCGATAACAAAGCAAATGTTTTGGTGAATGCCAACGGGTGGAACAACTTGCCTTCGGAAGCTTCCAAAGCAAAGACAGGAAGAAAACTCACAATGGTAGTAGCGATAGAAGTAACCACTGCTGCCCGTACCTCAGTAGTAGCCTGGTAAATAACCGACATCAACTTCTTTCCACGGATTCCTTCATTCTCGGGCATTTCCAGATGCCTGAGGATATTTTCCACATCCACAATGCCTATATCCACCATCACCCCGATGGCAATGGCAATACCCGATAATGCTACAATATTGGCATCCACACCAAAGAAATGCATCAGGACGAATGTCAGCAACACACCTATCGGCAGCAGTCCCGCAACAATCAGCGAAGCCCGCAGGTTAAGCACCAACACAATGATGACAATGATACTGATCAGGATTTCATGCGTAAGAGCCGATTCGAGCGTCCCGATCGTTTCTTTAATTAAACCGGTACGGTCGTAAAAAGGAACAACGGTAACTTTGGAAATACTGCCATCGGGCAAGGTTTTTTGCGGCAATCCGGCTTCAATCTCTTTGATCTTATCCTTGATATTGCCAATTACTTCCATGGGATTGGAACCATAACGCGCCACTACAACCGCTCCTACCGCTTCGGCTCCGGCTTTATCCAGTCCGCCACGCCGGGTTGCTGGTCCGTAAGTAGTATGTGCCACATCTTTAATCCGCACAGGCACATTATTCCTAACAGAGATGACCGAATTCTCCAGGTCTTCCAGGCTTTTCACATAACCCAAACCCCGGATCAGGTATTCCACATTATTCAGTTCCACCGTTTCAGCACCAATATCCAGGTTACTTTTCTTCACGGCATTCATCACATCCATCACGGTCACACCATACGCCTTGAGCGCCTCGGGATGAATATCCACCTGGTATTCTTTGATAAAACCACCTACCGATGCCACTTCCGAAACTCCTTCGGCCGACGAAAGGCTGTATTTTACGTAGAAGTCCTGAATAGTCCGCAATTCCTGCGGATTCCATCCTCCATTCGGCTTTCCGGTTTTCGGATTGCGGCCTTCGAGCGTGTACCAATAAATCTGGCCAAGTGCAGTTGCATCAGGTCCTAAGGTTGGTTGCACGCCTTGTGGCAACGTTCCGGCAGGCAAGGAGTTCAGTTTTTCCAGAATCCTCGAACGGCTCCAGTAAAATTCCACATTATCCTTGAAAATAATGTAGATAAACGACATGCCGAACATAGATGTACTACGGATAGTTTTCACACCCGGCACACCCAGCAAAGCCGTTGTCAACGGATACGAAACCTGATCCTGGATATCTTTGGGCGAACGTCCCATCCATTCAGTTGCTACAATTTGTTGATTATCCCCGATGTCGGGAATAGCATCAACCGGAATCGGGTCGCGTGGCAATGCGCCCGTGTTCCAGTTAAACGGCGAGTACGCAATTCCCAATACCAAAAAGGAAATCAGGAACAGAAACGTAACCAACCGGTGTTCGAGAAAATATTTTACTAATCGATTAAACATAAAATTAATGTGATAATTTGGTAATGTGATGATGAGATGATGAGATGATGTGGTAATATGATGATGTGGTAATATGATGATGTGGTAATATGATGATTAGTTAATGCATTAATATGATGATTTAGTTTGCCAGCACTATAATTTAACCCGTAGTGCATTAATAATATTTTGTCAATATAATCAATTTAATAATTTAACGACTTGATAACTGTATCAGAGGAAACATGAAAACCAATTCATCGTTACATCATCTCATCAACACATCATCTCATCAACACATCATCTCATCAACTAATCAACTAATCAACTAATCAACTAATCGTTACATCATCTGTACTTACAACATCCGGGCAAAGCATTATACACTTTCGCTTCAGCTCTAAATAAAGGAGTATCATGCCCCACGTCAGCAATTTTTTTCTGAATATCCACTGACCGGACCTTCGATGGGTCGTAAGCTAACGTCAGCATCTTTGTTTTTTGATTCCATTCAGCTTTACTTACACCTTCCACTTTGGCGGCTTTTTCAATACGGGCCTTACAGCTTTCGCAATTACCCGCAACTTTGATTACTTCGGTTTTTGTGGCCGACATTTTTGAATGGTCATGCACTTGTGCAAAAGAGGTTGCACTTACAGTTATAGCTAATACAGCTGCTAAAAAATATTTTAGAGTTTTCATTTTGTTTGTGTTATTATGATGATCCTTAATCCCCGGATAGCGGAGCTTAAAGACCAAGTTTGTAATAAATTGAAATAATAGAAATGGTGAATTGCTTCATTGATGATAAAATCAATAAAGAATCTACGTCTTAAAGTCCCCTTTAGGGGATTTAGGGGTAGCTTGGGGTCAAATCAAATCAGGAATACGCAAATATCAGGGAGACTTACAGCACTGGCAATGAATTTACCGGGAGGCTGGACATTTGCGTTGCGCGAAAAGGCTGCAGAAACAGTCGGACAGCCAATATTTTCAGGGATATAAAATACTTGCAACAACAGCAAAACAGGTGCATGCAGATGTAAAGCAGAAAGATTGTAATTGTTATCAACTACAAAATCAGCAATATGGTCTTTACAGCAACTTTCGGCAGAAATGCTCTTTTCGGTTGGGTCCGCTTGTGGCATTTCCATGCCACAACTTGCTTTTTGTTCGGATAATGACCATTTTACTGCCGCAACTTCTCCACCACAAATATGTGTTGCTAGCGATAGATGCATGCCCGAAAGCAAGATCATAGCGGCAAATAATATGGAGAATATCTTTTTCATTTAGTTTGGTAACGAATAACTTCGCACAAAGTTTTCGCAAATGTAGAATAAAAAGTAATCAGAAACGAAAATCGCAGTGTTAATGTTATATAATTCATTAAATTCTTACGCATCTACAGGTTCAATTTTATAACCTGCACTTTGAACAGCTTCTATGATTTCTGGTTCTGTGGCTCCGTCAGACTCAACCGACAGCAATCTATCCGGATTGGCAAGATCAACATCCCAACGGGTAATTCCTCTCAGCGAGTTCAGCGCCGGAGTCACCTTTTCCACACATCCGCTGCATTTCATATTGGTTTTAAAGACAAAAGTAGTTCCGTTCATGTGTACTTATTTTTATTTATTCGATAATACAAATATCGGTACATTGTTTCAGCTTTTCGTTATGATATTTCGGGATTGATTTGTAAGATTTACTTCTTCCATTTCAATCGCAGGCTGTTGCTCACCACACTTACACTGCTGAATGCCATGGCCGCACCCGCAATCATCGGATTCAACAAAAATCCTGTCAACGGATAAAGCGCTCCTGCCGCAATTGGAATACCAATGATATTATAAATAAACGCCCAAAACAAGTTTTGGTGGATGGTAGCAACCGTCTGTCTCGACAGTTTAATTGCCTGCGGTATTTTATTCAAATCGGACGAAATGATAGTCATTTTAGCCACATCCATAGCAATGTCACTGCCTTTTCCCATGGCGATACTTACATCGGCCTGAGCCAAGGCTGCGCTATCGTTGATCCCGTCGCCAACCATGGCCACCGTTTTACCTTCAGTTTGCAGTTGTTTCACAAACTCTGCTTTTTGATGGGGTAATACTTCGGCCTTGTAGTTGCTGATTCCGGTTTTATCTGCCATTGCTTTTGCAGTTGCTGCATTATCGCCGGTCAGCATATATACCGTAATGCCTGATTCCTGCAATTGTTTAATGGCTGCTACCGAGGTTGGTTTTACCTTATCGGCAATGGCAATAACAGCCAAAGCCTTTTCATTATCTGCAAACCAGATAACCGTTTTGGATTGTTCGCTCCATTCCTCCGACTTTTCAATCAGATCGTTACAAAAATGAATATCATTTTCAACCAGCAATTTCTTGTTTCCGGCTAAATAGGTGGTATTTTCAATAACCGCTTTTGCACCTGCTCCCGTAATACTTTCAAAGTGTGTAACGGTGATATTTTCCAACGGTTGAAAATATTGAACCACGGCTTCGGCCAGCGGATGTTCCGATTGTTTTTCCAGACTGGACAACACTGTTTTCAAGCTATCATCATTATTCAACCAGGCAATATCGGTAACAACCGGCTTGCCTTCGGTGATAGTTCCTGTTTTGTCCAACACAACAGCATTTATCTTCTTGGCCAATTCCAGACTCTCAGCATCTTTTATCAAAATGCCTTGTTCGGCTCCCTTGCCCACACCTACCATAATGGCTGTGGGAGTGGCCAGTCCTAATGCACACGGACAGGCAATAACCAGCACAGTCACCAGCGAAACCATACCTTGTGCAAAACTATTCCCGCCACCAAAAACAACCCAAACGGTTAAGGCTAGCAACGCGAGGCCCATAACAACCGGAACAAATATGCCGGCAATTTTATCAACTAACTTTTGTACCGGGGCTTTGCTGCCTTGTGCATCCTGCACCATTTTTATGATATGCGCCAACATAGTCTCAGAACCGACTTTCTCCGCCCTGAACTGAAAACTGCCTTTCTGATTGATCGTTCCGGCAAATACGTTCGCATCTTTTTCTTTCAACGCCGGAAGCGGTTCGCCGCTCAACATGCTTTCATCGACATACGAAGTACCGCTCACCACCAAACCATCAACCGCAATTTTCTCCCCGGGTTTTACCAATAGTACGTCGCCAGCTTTTACTTTCGAGATCGGAACTTCAACCTGCTGTCCGTCTTCCTGAACGAGCACAACGGTTTTTGGTTGCAGCCCCATCAGTTTCTTTATGGCGGAGGAGGTGCTGTCTTTGGCTCTTTCTTCCAACAGTTTGCCCAACAGGATAAAAGCAATCACCACCGCCGAAGCTTCAAAATAAACATGCCCGTGCACTCCTTTTTCGTGCAAAACTTGCGGAAACAAGGTATTGAACACACTAAACAGATACGCAACTCCTGTACTGAGTGCCACCAGCGTATCCATATTGGCCGAACCATGCTTTGCTTTTTTCAGTGCATTGATATAAAAATCCTTGCCAAACAACACCACAACCGGGGTAGCCAACGCCCACATGATGTAGTTGGCGTAGGGCAAATCCATGAAAAACATACCGATAATTGCAACGGGAAGGGAGAGCAAGATAGCTCCGGCGGTTTTCTTTTTTAATTGCAGATATTTCTGCCTATGAACACCTTCAAGCGTTTCCGCTGAATTTTCTTGTTCATCAATCACAAGATCGTAACCCATGGCCTGAACTGCGGCTTGCAAGTCGTTGGGTTGTACGGTTTCGAGCAGGAATTCCACATTCACGGTATTGGTGGCAAAGTTCACAGCTGCATTTACCACACCTGTTTGGGATTTGAGAATGCTCTCCACACTCACGGCACAGGCTGCACAAGACATTTCCAGTACAGGGAATGTTTTTTTCACCGTAACCACATCGTAACCTAAATCACGAATGGCTTTTACGGCAGGTGGAAGTACCGTTGAGGGAGTTTCGGTTTGGATAACCGCCCGCCGGTTGTTGAGTTCGATGTTGGAAAATGAAATACCTTTCAGTTTTTCCAGGCCGCTGTGCACAATCAGTGCGCAATGTTCGCTTTCCACGCCCTCCAGCGGAATATATAGGGTTGTTTTTTCTGTAGCCATAATCTATGCAGTTTTATTACGCTACAAAAGTCGGAAGAATTTACCGGTGGAATGTTATGTAATTCCTTGTTCCTGTTGTAAGATTTACACCTTGTCCAGCGGCTTGCGTTTATCGCCTTTGATGTTTTTAAAATGGGAAGGTGTGAGTCCGGTCACCCGTTTAAACTGATTGCTCAGGTAAGCTACACTCGAATAGTTGAGCGCATCGGCAATTTCACTCAACGAAAGTTCATCGTACACCAAGAGCTCTTTTACCTTCTCAATTTTCTGGGCAATGAAATATTTTTCGATGGTAGTGCCTTCTATTTCCGAATACAAATTGCTGATATAGTTATAATCATGATTCAAATGCGTGCTCAGGAATTCGGAGAGATTAGTCTTGATATCGTATTTCTGGTGATGCACCAACTCCACAATCAGTGTTTTTATCTGCTCTATCAACCGGCTCTTTTTATCGTCGATCAACGAAAATCCCAACGATTGGAGTGTGTCGCTAAGTGCTTGTTTTTGCTCCTGATCCAGTTCGGACTCCAGCACAACTTCTCCCAATTCGACCGAAACCGGATGAACTCCCATTTTTTCCAGCTCGCTATTCACCACCATTTTGCAGCGGTCGCAAACCATATTTTTTATATAAAGTTTCATTACGATATCTATTACAACGTTTAAATTACACTTACTTTTGCACTCCAGTCATGTATACCTGTCTCACTTTTTCTTATGATACAAACACAATCGCCCCGATGGATAATAAATCAAATTTAATGTTTTATCAGTCAACTTGGATATTCGATAATCCATTGTATCTGTTTTATTTGCCAGTATCATAAATTCATTTTTTCGAATTTCCGGTGTAAAGTCAGGCAGATTGTCGGCAATCGAGATTTTAAATTCATCTTCCACACCAAACGACTCGCCCACGTAATTAAACGTCCACACCGAATCAGCAACGGTCACCGACGATAAACTATCCAAGTCATCAATCCAGTTTCCTTGCAACAACCCGTAGGTATTCTTTTCCCCGCCACCGGTTCGTGGCTTGTTGACCTGAGCGGATAAAGCCAGAACCACAATAAGTCCGAAAAAAAGCAGTTGGATTATTCTTTTCATGATGGGTTGGTTGCTTTATCTGCTAGATCAATTTTCCGGGTTTAATCTCCATTTTCTATCCTGTTTTTCACTTTTTCCCAGGCATGGGTTCCTTGTAAGCAGGATTCATTAAATGTATGGTACATTTTCCTGAACCGGGACATCGGTATAGCCAAAGATAATATATTTGATTCAACCTGAGGACGAACAGAAGGGTCGAACATTCCTAAAAATGTACGTTGCCCGTTATTTTGGTTTTCTACAACTGTTTGCGCAACTATCGAACTGCATCCCGAGCCAAATGGAACTGAGACCGCATCGGGCCTATTGGTATCATAAAACACCCAAGAAATAAGCCCCGACAGCACATCCGGGGTAGCAAAAAAGATTAATCCTTCCAGCTCATCAAAATTATCAACCTTATCTATCGAGACAAAATTCAGGTATTTACCCGACTTATCCGGCATGTTCAGATCCCGGATAAAATCTGTAACCGATTCCGGTATTTCTTTGTACCGTTCTTTTGTGGAAACAAAGCCGGGAATAAACGGAGGAGCTTCTGTAAATCCGGTGTATACTTTCCCTCCGGAACAGGATAGGGTGTCTGCATCAAAACTAACTAATTCTCCTTCACGGGCCGGCTTAAGATACCTGATAAAGCAGCCTTTCGTTTTCTCCGACAGGCAGAACGGCTCATCGGAATACCAGACCCCGACAGGCAATTCATAATTTCCAAAAGCTTTTCTGAAATTTTCAATAAAAAGTTCTTTGTCCATACCGTTATGCTATTTAATTTTCGCGATAAAGGTATAAATTTTACTTGTCATCATAAGTAAATATACAATCTTTTCGCTCCTGTTATTAAAATACAAATGAATGTGAATGAATCCTGCATTCACGAACCAAACATTAGCCCAGTTGTTTATTGATCGGTGCAATTTAGTATCCCTGCAATTAACTTTAATTCTTTATCTGTTTCAAAAAAATAAGACCGTGGATATGAAAACGAATGAAATTCCTGACCTGGGAACAACGATAGAATCGGTGCTCTTGCCCAAACTGCATCCGGTAGTGGAACTTGAACTTAAACGAATCGGGCTGGCTGCCGATCATGGCGGGTTTGAATTAAAAGAATATCTCAAAAAGAACCTGAAAGATGCAGGCTTTGAGGTGATCGATTATGGCAATATATTAATCAATGAAGAAGATGATTACCCTGATTTTGTGATTCCGTTGGCAAAAGCAGTTGTAAATAAAGAAGTAGATCGGGGCATTGCAATCTGCGGAAGCGGTGTGGGTGCGTGCGTTGCCATCAATAAAGTGCCAAAGGCAAAAGCCTGTTTGATAAGCGACACGTTTTCGGCCCGCCAGGGAGTGGAAGACGACGACTTGAATATTATCTGCCTCGGCGGCCGGATAATGGGAAACGCCCTTGCCTGGGAACTGGTAGAAACTTTTCTGGCAGCCCGCTTTAGTGGCGCCGAACGGCATCGCCGGCGACTGGCAAAAGTGGCCGAACTAGAAAAGAACCACAAACAACCTTAAAAGCAAACGGCGGAACATGTTTCTGTGAATGACTCCCTGCATTCCCGAACCAAACCCTACCGTATTTGTTTACTATCAAAACTTAAATAACAATGAATAATCTTCGAACAATCGAGCATATCATCCCTCCGCCACCGGCACACATGGTGGGAGATGGATTCCGGGTACACAATTTCTTTCCCGGCAACGGATTAATGACCTTGCAGCGCATGAGTCCTTTTTTTCTATTGGATTACGGCGCCAAGGTTGAATATCCGCCGGCCGACACACCGCGCGGCGTGGGCGTTCATCCACACCGGGGTTTTGAAACGGTAACCATTGCCTACCACGGCAAAGTGGCGCATCACGACAGTGCCGGAAACAGCGGGGTGATTGGCGAAGGCGATGTGCAATGGATGACAGCCGCTTCGGGCGTATTGCACAAAGAATACCACGACAAGGAATGGAGCAAAAAGGGAGGAATGATGCAAATGGTGCAACTTTGGGTAAACCTGCCGGCTAAGCATAAAATGGATCCGCCCAAGTACCAGCCTATCCGCAGGGAAGAATTCGGACAAGTTGTTTTGCCCGACAACAAAGGCATTATAGAAGTTATCGCCGGCAAGTTCAATGGCGTACAAGGACCGGCAAGCACTTTTACTCCTATCGAAATGTACAATGCACGCCTGCATTATGGCGCCGATGTTCTGTTTTCATTTCCACAGAATTACAACACGGCTTTTCTGGTTATTGAAGGCTACGTGACAATCAACGGGAAAATGGCAGCCACTAATCATTTGGTCCTGCTGGAGAACGACGGAACAGACGTTCGCCTGCAATCGCAGGAAAATGCCGTGGTGCTTATACTCAGCGGCGAGCCCATCAATGAACCCATTGTGCCCTATGGACCATTTGTCATGAATACCAAACAGGAAATTCTCGATGCCTACCACGATCTGAACAAAGGGAAATTCGGGTTTTTGGAAGATTGAGAAAATACTATTGAGGCTATTTCCACTGAGGGCTTCGAGAATCGGGATGGTGGAATTCCAATTCCATTAATAAATGGGCGAATCGGAATTCACCCATCCCGATTAGAATTAGAATTACTTCCTTTGGTCGTGACCGTTGGTTCACCCATCCCGATGCAGTATTGTATTTTTGACACATTTTATTTACATTTGCGTCAAAATTAAATCTATGTCAGAACCATCATCCTCTCCCCGCCTCCATGTTGTCGACGCATTACGAGGCTTTGCCATTGTTTCCATCATGTTGTTGCACAACATCGAACATTTCGATTTTTATTTCACTCCCGTAGGACAGCCGCAGTGGCTGATCAGTTTCAACCAGGTAATCTGGGATACGTTGTTTTTCCTTTTCGGAGGTAAATCGTACGCCATTTTTGCATTGCTCTTCGGGCTCACGTTCTTTATCCAATCCGACAACCAGGCCCGCAAAGGCAATGATTTCCGCGGACGGTTCGCCTGGCGGTTGCTCTTGCTGCTCGGCTTCGGGTTTATCAATTCCGCTTTCTACGAAGGCGACATACTCACCATTTATGCCATTCTCGGGTTTGCCCTTATTCCGGTGGCCAAGCTGAACAGCAAAGCGGTTTTGTGGATTGCGGTCATCCTGATGCTTCAGCCAATAGAACTCATCAATTTCTTCATGGGTTTGCAACATCCCGAAGTGAAGATGGCAAACCCGGCATCGTGGGCATACTTTGCAAAAGCAAACGATTACATCCCGGGCAATTCTATTATCAAAACCTGGATTGGCAACCTGACGTGGGGAAAATCGGCCGTATTGCTCTGGACCTGGGAAGCCGGACGCGTTTGCCAAACCATTTCCATATTTATGCTGGGCATGCTGGCCGGACGCAAAAAGCTTTTTGCACCATCGGCTGCCAGCAACCGTTTCTGGTTACGGACGCTTATCATTGCCGCTGTAGCCTTTGCACCTTTGTTTATCATCAAAAACGGATTACCTAACTGGATTTCGAGCGAAGCCGTTCGCCGTCCATTGATTACGGCGGTTTCCACCTGGTCCAATCTGGCATTTATGCTCATACTGGTATCCTTATTTGTTATTGCCTACGATAAACTGTCGGGACGCGTACTCAGTGCCTTCTCTTCGTTTGGCAAAATGAGTATGTCCAATTACATTATGCAATCCATTGTGGGCTCATTTATATACTACGGCTTCGGACTCGGCTTATACAAATATACCGGAGCCGCCTATTGCGTGTTGATCGGTATCACATTGGCCATCTTGCAAGGCATATTCAGCAACTGGTGGATGAAAAACCACCGGCAAGGACCGCTGGAAACTATCTGGCATAAACTCACCTGGATAAACTCCAAGTAAAAAGGTTTCCCCTTTTGGGGAAACCTTTTTTTCATCCATTTTTACTCCGTCCCCAAATGGGGAAAACACACTTCATCCATGCAAAATGCCTTCTCCCTTTGGGGACGGTACTTTTCACGCATTTTTGAGCCTTTCCCCACATGGGGAAACCACTTTTCATCATTTTGAGCCCATCCCCACTTGAGGAAAGCATTTTTCATGCATTTTAGGTCAATCCCCAAGTGGGGAAACCATTTTTCATCCATTTTGAGTCCAATCCCCACTTGGGGGAAACCATTTTTCATCCGTTTTGAGTCTTTCCCAAAGTGGGGACGATATTTAGCAGTACTGCCGATCCAGATGAAAAGCTGTTGAAAAGAGAACGAAAAAAAATGGTAGTTCAGATAAACTTGTCCTTTCCTAACAAAATTAGCGCAATTCAACAACTTGAAAGCGAATCGGCATCTCCCCTGCACCAGCTTTTGTCCTCGATCTAAATACTTTCATCGTCCTTGAATAAATATTCCATCATTTTTGAATAAACATCATCTTATTGCATAAAAGTTGACGTTTATTTCGTTTTATGCATAAATTCCCGTGAACTATTTACAATTCCCGTTGTTTAAAAAATTAGATTTATAGCTTTGAATGGCTCTGCAAAGTTATTTTTCATTACATTTGCGATTGAAGTAATTACAATTTGATTAAAAATACAAAATTATGGTATTTGACGAAGAAATGATCCAGCGTTTGTACGCTTCCCTCCCCAAAAAGATAAAAAACACGAAAGAAAAACTGCAACGACCGCTAACGCTTACCGAAAAAATACTGTATGCACATTTGTCGGACGAAGAGCCGGTGAAAGATTATATCCGGGCAACAGACTACGTTAATTTCTCTCCCGACCGCGTAGCCATGCAAGATGCCACAGCACAAATGGCTTTATTGCAATTGATGAATTCGGGCCGAAAAACGGTGGCCGTTCCTTCAACAGTCCATTGCGACCATCTTATCCAGGCGCATATCGAGGCTATCACCGATTTAAAAACTGCCAACGAAACCAATCGCGAAGTATACGATTTCCTGAGTGCCGTTTCGAATAAATTCGGAATCGGATTCTGGAAACCGGGAGCCGGAATCATTCACCAGGTAATATTGGAAAACTATGCTTTCCCGGGCGGAATGATGATTGGAACCGATTCGCACACACCCAATGCAGGCGGTCTTGGAATGATTGCTATCGGAGTGGGTGGTGCTGATGCCGTGGATGTAATGGCCGGGATGCCGTGGGAACTGAAAATGCCCAAAATTATCGGGGTAAAACTAACCGGGAAACTGTCGGGGTGGGCTTCGCCAAAAGATGTTATTTTGAAATTAGCCGGCATCCTCACCGTGAAAGGTGGAACCAATGCCGTTATTGAATATTTCGGAGAAGGAACTGCTTCCATCTCCGCCACCGGCAAAGGAACGATTTGCAATATGGGTGCCGAGGTTGGTGCAACCACTTCGCTCTTTCCATTCGACGAAAAATCGGCAGCTTATCTTCAGGCAACCGGACGTAGCGCCATTGCCCAAGCTGCCAATAGCATTATTGAACATCTGCAAGCCGACCCGGAAGTAGCGGCTAATCCCGAAAAATATTACGACCGTGTGATTGAAATTAATCTAAGCGAACTCGAACCCTACATCAATGGTCCGTTTACGCCTGATGCCGCCTATCCGCTGTCGGAATTTGCCAAAGCGGTGAAAGAAAAAGGCTACCCGCAAGTTATGGAAGTAGGGCTGATCGGTTCATGCACCAATTCATCATACGAAGACCTGACCCGTGCAGTCTCCGTTGTCAAACAAGCCAAAGAAAATAATATAAAGGTAAAAGCTCAATTAATCATCAACCCCGGGTCGGAACAAGTACGTTTTACGGCCGAGCGTGATGGCATTCTGAGTGAATTTGAATCTGTCGGCGGAGTAATCATGGCCAATGCCTGCGGTCCGTGTATCGGCCAGTGGAAACGCGAAAGCGAACAATCCGACCGTCCGAATTCCATCATCACTTCGTTCAACCGCAACTTTGCCAAACGCAATGATGGAAATCCAAACACGCATACCTTTATCGGTTCGCCCGAAGTAGTGGCCGCGCTAACCATTGCCGGCGATTTGTGTTTCAATCCAATGAAAGACACGTTGCTCAATGAAAATGCCGAAAGCATAAAACTTCAGGAACCAACCGGCTACGAAATGCCGCCCAAAGGTTACGACGTAAAAGATGCAGGCTACATTGCTCCCGCCAGCAACGACAAGGATATTTATATTGATCCGCAGTCGAAACGATTGCAGAACCTGGCTCCTTTTGCACCCTGGGATGGCAAAGATTTGATTGAACAACCGTTATTAATCAAGGCCAAAGGGAAATGTACCACCGACCATATCTCTATGGCAGGCCCTTGGTTGCGCTTCCGCGGACATCTGGACAATATCTCCGACAACATGTTGATTGGCGCTGTAAATTCGTTCAACGACAAGACAAATGCTGTTTTGGATACCGAAAGCGGCGAATATCTTGCAGTTCCGGCACTAGCCCGGAAATTCAAAGCGCAGGGAATTGGGTCTATCGTTGTAGCCGAAGAAAATTACGGCGAAGGATCCAGCCGCGAACATGCCGCCATGGAACCACGCTTTCTGAATGTAAAAGCCATCCTTGTAAAATCCTTTGCCCGTATTCACGAAACAAATTTAAAGAAACAAGGCATGTTGGCGCTTACGTTTGCCGATAAAAACGATTATGATAAAGTGCGTGAAGACGATCGGATCAGCATTATTGGCTTAACCGGGTTTAGTCCGGGTAAAAACCTGAAAATAAGTCTCAGTCATAGCGATGGAACTACCGAACAATTCGAGGCTATCCACACCTACAATCAAGCGCAAATCGATTGGTTCAAAAATGGAAGTGCATTGAATGCTATGCAGAAATAAGAAAAAATAAAAATCTATCTATCACCTAAAAACAAAATTCCGTTTTGTTGTGTTAAACAAGTAATGATGAAAAACAATAACAATATAAAATCGATATTCATGGAAAGAGATTATTTAATTTATAAATTATCGGAAACGATAAAAACGACAAGCCGGATCGACAAAGAGTTATTTACTCAGTTTAACGTAAAACGGGGATTGCGAAACGAAGATCATTCAGGCGTTTTAGTTGGTTTAACCAAGGTGGGTGATGTAGTTGGTTACGAAAAATTACCCGAAGGAGGATTAAAAGCCATTCCGGGGAAATTGTACTATCGGGGGATTGATGTTGAAGAGTTAGCTGCTGGGTTGGCGAAAGAAGACAGATTGGGATTCGAAGAAACTGCTTTCTTGCTGCTTTCAGGATATTTGCCGGATGCTGAAGAACTGATTACTTTCAAACAAATTCTCTATAATGCCATGCCGTTGAATCAAAAAGCGACCATTAATATCATTGATCTGGAAGGTCAGGATATCATGAACATTTTGGCTCGCAGCGTACTGGAGTTATATACTTTTGATCCAAATCCGGATGATATTTCACGCGACAATCTGATTCGCCAGTCCATCGATTTGATTGCCAAATTCCCAACCATCATTGCCTATGCATACAATATTCTTAGCCATAGCCAGCAAGGGCGTTCGTTGCATATTCGCCACCCGAACGAAGACATGTCGCTTGCCGAAAATTTCCTTTATATGATGAAAGGACCCAACAAGTACACCGAGTTGGACGTAAAAATCCTGGATCTTACGTTGGTTCTCCATGCCGATCATGGCGGAGGTAATAATTCTACTTTCACCGTTCGTGTAACAAGTTCTTCGCAAACCGACACCTACTCATCCATTGCGGCTGGCATTGGTTCGTTGAAAGGTCCTTTGCACGGTGGTGCCAATATTAAAGTGGTTCAAATGTTCGAGCACTTAAAGACAGCCATTAAAGACTGGACAAATGTCAAAGAAATTGATGCTTATTTAAAGAAGATGCTCAATAAAGAAGCGTATAACAAAAGTGGCCTGATCTACGGCATTGGGCATGCAGTGTACACCGTTTCCGATCCACGGGCATTGGTACTAAAAGAAATGGCTCGTCAAATGGCCATTGAAAAAGGCTTGCAAAAAGAATTTGCTTTCCTTGAATTGCTCGACGAACGTGCTGTAAAAGCCTTCATGACCTTCAAGGGCGATGATATCAACAAACAGGTTTGTACCAATGTCGATTTCTACTCCGGTTTCGTGTACGATGCCATAGGCCTCCCAACCGAAGTATTTACACCTTTGTTTGCCATGGCTCGCATTACAGGCTGGACGGCACATCGCATCGAAGAATTAAACTTTGCAAGCAAACGGATTATTCGTCCGGCATATAAAAACGTCGGAGAGAAAAAATCCTTCATTCCACTGAAAGACAGATAAAGAAAAGCCCCCTAACCCCCAAAGGGGGCTTCATTTTTTTATAAATTAGCTCCCCTTTCGGGGGTCGGGGAGCTGTATTATAGATATGACTAAAATCAAAGTAAAAAACCCTGTTGTAGAACTTGATGGTGACGAAATGACCCGGATTATCTGGTCATTCATTAAAGAACAGCTCATCCTTCCCTATCTCGATTTAGATATCAAGTATTATGATTTAGGAATTGAGAATCGCGATCTAACCAACGATGAAGTAACAGTCGAAGCAGCGAATGCGATCAACAAGTACAATGTTGGCATCAAATGTGCCACCATCACACCCGACGAAGCCCGCGTGGAAGAATTCGGATTGAAAAAAATGTGGAAATCGCCAAACGGAACATTACGCAATATTATTGGCGGCACTGTTTTCCGCGAGCCAATTATTTGCAGCAATGTACCGCGGTATGTACAGGGTTGGACAAAACCAATTGTTATTGGGCGCCACGCATTTGGCGATCAATACAAAGCCACCGACACAGTCATTAAAGGCAAAGGGACATTGAAAATGACCTTTACCAACGAAGCCGGTGAAACCAAAGAATGGACTGTTTACAATTTCGATGGCGATGGCGTGGCAATGACCATGTACAACACCGATGAATCAATTTATGGTTTTGCCCGTTCATCAATGCAAATTGCTTTGGAAAAAAAATGGCCATTGTATCTTTCTACAAAAAACACCATCTTAAAAGCTTACGACGGACGATTCAAAGATATTTTCCAGGAAGTATACGAAAAAGAGTTTGAGAGTGAATTTAAAAAAGCCGGCATCACTTATGAGCACCGTCTGATTGACGACATGGTGGCTTCGTGCATGAAATGGAACGGCGGATTCGTGTGGGCTTGCAAAAACTACGACGGGGATGTTCAATCAGATACTGTTGCGCAAGGGTTTGGTTCATTGGGATTGATGTCATCAGTACTCGTTACCCCCGACGGAAAAACAGTAGAAGCCGAAGCCGCTCACGGAACCGTGACGCGACACTACCGCCAGCACCAACAAGGCAAGCAAACGTCAACCAATCCTATTGCATCTATTTTTGCATGGACACGCGGCTTAATACACAGGGCTAAACTGGATAATAACCCTGAGCTTTTGAACTTCTGCGAGAAGTTGGAACAAGTTTGTATTGAAACTGTTGAAGCAGGCGAAATGACTAAAGACCTGGCGATACTTATTTATGGCGATAATGTAACAACCGAAAACTACTTGAGTACCGAAGGTTTCCTAGCGGCATTGAAACGAAATCTGGACATAAAACTGGGATAACAACTCATTGGATATAAACATAAAAGGAGCAACTCTAGAGCTGCTCCTTTTATGTTTTAAAGAAATCGTACTATCGTTCCGATTACCCTAAAAATCCTTTTAATAATTTACTTTTAGCATTTGGTCTCAACTTCCGAATCGCTTTTTCCTTGATTTGGCGAACACGTTCACGCGTCAATCCAAATTCATCTCCGATTTCTTCGAGTGTCATTTCCGCAACCCCAATTCCAAAGAATTTTTTCACAATATCGCGTTCTCTGTCTGACAAAGTAAATGCCAACACGCGCTCAATCTCTTTAGAAAGCGATTCGTTAATCAACACACGGTCTGCATTGGGAGAGTCATCGTTGATCATTACATCCAACAAGCTATTGTCCTCACCTTCAACAAATGGAGCATCCACCGAAATATGACGGCCGGAAACTTTCATTGTATCAGCAATTTTGTCAACCGGAATATCCAGCACGTCTGCCAACTCTTCCGGAGAAGGTTTGCGTTCGTTTTCTTGCTCAAATTTAGAGAAAGCCTTGTTGATTTTGTTTAATGATCCTACTTGATTTAGCGGCAAACGAACAATACGAGATTGTTCGGCCAAAGCTTGCAAAATAGATTGACGAATCCACCAAACAGCGTACGAAATAAACTTGAATCCACGAGTCTCATCGAATTTTTCAGCTGCTTTAATCAGTCCAAGGTTGCCTTCATTAATTAAGTCGGGTAGACTGAGGCCTTGATTTTGGTACTGTTTTGCTACCGAAACAACGAAACGTAAGTTTGCCCGTGTCAGTTTCTCTAACGCTATTCTATCACCGGCTCGTATCCGTTGAGCCAACTCAACTTCTTCTTCAACTGTGATAAGATCTTCGCGTCCAATCTCTTGCAAATATTTGTCAAGTGATGCACTTTCACGATTCGTGATTGATTTGGTAATTTTTAATTGTCTCATTTTATTGATGAAAATTAGCTTGCAAAAGTAGTTATTTTTTTCGGTTATGCAAAACCAATAAAAGCAAAAATAATTGCCTTTATTATCCTTACCGTAACAAATTATATACCAGTAAGTTTACTTTAAGTTTATCGTTTACCGAAAAAATATTTAATTTTACAGAAATAAACACTACTTGCATAGATCGACCTTAATAATACCTATTTTACATTTTATATT
>Ga0318568_10000096_pt1 | contig 32491 bp, 20 predicted proteins | sample GRESIP088b5f21_FD_203690 | JGI IMG/M metagenome (GOLD analysis project Ga0318568, IMG submission 203690) | Tropical soil microbial communities from Luquillo Experimental Forest, Puerto Rico - GRE.SIPMG.088b5f21 | ecosystem: Environmental > Terrestrial > Soil > Tropical forest > Bulk soil...
ATGTTATACATAATTTTGCATCGGTGAAATTGTATATAATATATGTAAATGACACCATAAATAGCAAGCTCAAATAAGGTATAATTAAAAAGGTAAAAATCAATGAAAAATTCAGTCAAACTGACCATTTTGTCACTCTGTTTAATTGCTTCGGCCAATGCTCAAGAAGGATTATTAATTGCTGGAAGAACTGAGATTCATACAAGCGAATCTACGAGCAACAGTGCTATTGCTACCAGCACCAGCATAAAAAGTACTTTCGAATTTGCATCTGCTTCGCAAATTGCATCTACTGAAAGTATAACGACTGAAATGGCTGGAAATCATTTTCTTGGTAGCGAAATAGCAAAAAAAATGTACTTGTTTAATGATCATTACAGTTATAAAGTGGCTATTGCTCCGGGCAACTCTGCAACAAAAACTGTTTTTCGTAAGCCGGAAATTTATTCGTCAGTAAAGAAAATAGAACGTTTTTTGAAAAAGTGTGTAAAAAATGGTGATATTAAGAGTGTTGTCGCACAAAATGAATACGACAAGGTGCTTAATGTCGCGCTTAATATCCTCGATGAGAACACAGCTAAATTTGAAGAGCGTTTAAAATCAGCAGGTGAAAATGCCACAGAATTGCTGAACATTTATCTTTATGAGGTAAAGCTCGAAAATATCAACTAGTTTTTTCACCCTCTTTGTAAAATACAACGACAAGTATTTATTGTAATATATTGAATTGCAGTCATGTGTAAAAATCATGAATTGTGATACAGGGCTTTTTGTGTCGAAAATTAGAAAGAATATCATAATTAAAAATTATAAATATGCAAAAAATTAGTGTTTTTCTATTGATTCAGTTTTTGCTGCTGTATGGAACTTTTGCCTATGCTCAAAAGATTGCCGTACAAGGAAAAGTTGTAGATTCCAAGGGTTTGGAATTGCCCGGAGTAAATATTAAAATTAAAGGTAAAAGTATCGGCTCAATTACAGATGTAAATGGACATTTCAACTTTAATGCTTTAAAAGGTGATGTTCTTACGTTCTCGTACATAGGTTACGAGCCCAGCCAGATTATCGTAAAAGATCAGAATGACATCAGGTTGATACTACGAGAATCTTCCCAGGCAATCAGGGAAGTTGTGGTAACGGCACTTGGCATTGAAAAAAAAGAATCTACAATTGGTTATGCTATTGGCGAAGTTGATGGTAAAGATTTAGTAAAAGCTCGCGATCCGAATCCGATTACCGGGTTGACCGGGAAAGTGGCCGGCCTCTCAGTGGGGGCTTCATCTGAAATGCTTGGTACTCCGAACGTTTTATTAAGAGGTGATAATCTGACTTTGTATGTGGTGGATGGTGTTCCTATCAGTTCGGATACATGGAATATTAGTCCAGATGATATTGACTCATATTCAGTGCTGAAAGGTCCGGCTGCAGCAGCTTTGTATGGTAGTCGTGCTAAAAACGGAGCTATTTTGATTACAACTAAAAAGGGAGCTAAAGGTAAAAAAGGATTAAGCGTTGAAGTGAATTCTTCTAATATGTTCGACAAGGGATTTTTAGCATTTCCACGTTTACAAACAGAATACGGTGCTGGTGAAAATTGTATTTACGCATTTGGTGATGGTAAAGGGGGTGGTTTGAATGATGGAGACTATGATGTATGGGGACCTAAATTCAAGGGACAATTGATACCGCAATGGGATGGTGAATACACGCCAAATCAGACATGGACAACGACTTTTGGTGATGTTGCTTATAATGGTCACGTTAAACCAACACCTTATTTAGCAAGAGGAAAAAATAATTTGGGCAATTTCCTTCAAACCGGATTTCAGACAACGGATAATATCTCGGTGACTAAAAGTGGTGAAGATTATACCATTAGGACCTCGGTGTCGCACTCCTATCAAAAGAGTATTATCCCGAACATGAGTTTGAATATCACCAATTTCAATATGTTTGCTTCGTATAATATTAGTAAGAAATTTTCAGTAGATGCCAATCTGAATTTTAATCATCAGTATACACCTAACTATCCGGATGTTAGTTATGGGCCAAACAGTTTGATATACAATGTAGCTATTTGGACCGGTGCCGACTGGGATGTAAATGATCCTGCTATAAAAGGTATTTGGCAAACTGGAAAAACAAACACTCAATCTGTTTTTGCTGAGTACCAGCGTTACCATAACCCCTGGTTGATGGTTAAAGAATGGTTGAGAGGGCATGATAAAAAAGATACTTATGGGTATGTTACGGGTCATTACGTTATTGATGACCACTTAAATTTAAGTTTGCGGTCGCAAATTTCTACTTACAATTTGCTACGAACTGAAAAAATGCCATTTTCAGCACATCCTTATGGCCGTGAAGGTGGTATGGGTGACTATCGCGAGAATCATCGAAATTTGATGGATAACAATACTGACTTGCAGTTGAACTACAATTATATGTTGGGAGATTTCATTCAATTGTCTGGTTTGGCGGGAGGCAACATCCGTACTTTCAATTACAACTCCAACTTTACAACTACCGATTATTTAGTTGTGCCTAATGTCTATTCATTCAGTAATTCATTGAATGCTGTTCAATCAACTAGTTTTGCATCCCGCATGAATGTTTACAGTGCTTATGGTTCCATGGATATGGATTTTGGGAAATATGCCACCCTCTCAGCAACAGCTCGTGTGGACAAATCGTCAGCAATTGTAAGTAGTAATGATACTTACTTTTACCCAAGTGTATCGGTAGCTACTTTGGTTTCGGATTACGTTAAATTGCCTGATTTCATTTCGTCATTAAAATTAAGGGGCTCTTTTGCTGAAGTAAAAAGTGTACCTACGAGTGAAACTATCGGCACAGCTCCATTCAATACGATCACAGCACTTGGTGGAAGTGCTTCTACAAGTATTTACGGTTATCCGCTCGGGTATGGAACAAATTATTTGTCGCCTTATGGTGGACCTAATTATTCAATGGGTAACACCTATTCAATTTCGAAGTTATACAATAACGAAACTTCAGCCAGTTATACAAACACCCTTTACGATACGAATATACAACCTGAAGTTCGTGTAAACTATGAAGAAGGGATTGATATCAGTTTTCTGAAAAACCGCTTAGGGCTTAATGCAACGGCGTTTCAATATATAGATGGCCCTACAATTCTACAGAATGTGATTTCCAGTACTACCGGATATGATTACAATTACATTAATGCCTTAAAAACCCGCAAAACAGGTATTGAGTTAACGTTTACAGGGATTCCGGTTAAAACAAAGGATTTCAGTTGGAATGTGTTAGCTAACTGGAGCACATTCAAACAGGTTTATGCAGAACTTCCTTCAGGACAAGATACTTACAATACTTTCTATAAAAAAGGTGATCGCACCGATAAACTTTACGGATCGGCATTTTATAAAACGAAGGATGGGCAGATTATCCACGATTCATCCGGAAAGCCTCTTGTTATGCAAGTAAACCAATATCTGGGCAATCTGAATGGCGATTTCCAATGGAGTTTTTCGAATAAATTTACATATAAAAATGTATATTTAAGCTTTCAGTTCGATGGCAATGTAGGTGGTGTAATGGTTGACTATTTGTATATGAAAACCATGCGTGGTGGTAGTAATATCGGAACGGTACAGGGAGCTTACGGAATTGCCAGAAGTTTGGACGATCAGCATGCCGGCGAAAATTCCTGGACAGGAGCTTATGTGGGTAAAGGAGTTGTTGTCTCAAATAAGACGGCTATTCTATATGATAGTAAAACGGGTGCAATTACCAATTATGATGCACTTCAATTTACGTCAAATACCACTGCTGCTCAAGTGCAAGACTATATAAGCAAATATTATGGCGTAAGTGAAGCTGATTTGATGAGTAAAACTTATATTAAGTTACGCGAATTGACCATTGGTTTTAATTTTCCTGAGAAATGGATTGCGCCACTTAAAATAGCCAAAGCATCTTTATCATTTGTAGCCAGGAATCTACTTTACATTTATGGTGATACACGCTTCAAAGATGTGGATCTGGATCAATATAATGGAGCTTCAAGCTCATCCGGGCTGCAAACTCCCACAACACGTAGATTTGGGGTCAATTTTAATCTAACATTCTAATTTTAAAAGCATAGTAAAAATGAAAAAAATAAATATATATATCATTCTTATTTCGCTGACTACATTACTTTTATCGTCGTGCAGCAATTTTGAAGAGCTTAAAAAGAATGAGAATTTAGCAGAGTCAGTGCCTGCTTCCATATTGCTTAATAATGTGTTGTACTCGTTGAATGACGAGCCCGAGGGAATGTCTGAGCGGTGGTGTCAATATTATTTGATGAACTACGACTATTATGGTAACAACCGCTACGATTTCGGAGCTGGTGATAACTATTACACAACTCTCAAAAATGTTGTACAAATGGAAAAAGAAGCAAATGGAAGTGAGGCGTATTTAGCACTTGCCGACTTTTTGAAAGCGTATTATTTTACGAAAATGAGTCTTGAAATGGGTGACATTCCTATGAGTGAGGCATTGGGAGGTGTAAGTAATTTGACGCCAAAGTACGATACGCAAAAAGATGTATTTACTCAGTCTCTCCAGTGGCTGGAAACTGCAAATACACTGCTTGCCACTGAAATATCTAAAGGAACATCAATTGCTGGTGACATTTATTACGGCAATAATCTAAGCAAATGGCGAAAACTTGTAAATACCTTCCACCTTCGCCTGCTCATTCATTTAAGTAAGAAAACGGCGGATGCAGACTTGAATGTGAAACAGCAATTTGCTAAAATAATAGCTGATCCAACTACTTATCCGATTATGACAAGTTCGGCTGATAATTTAGAATTCACCTATTTGTATCCTAGCAATAAGTATCCTAGGAATCCCGGATCTTACGGATATAATGCTACCCGCGAAAACTGTTCAGATACTTATGTGGGTTTATTGACTAAGTTGCAGGATCCACGTGTGTTTATTACTTGTGAGCCGGCACAAGCCTTACTCTCTGCTTATTCTGCCACCGATTTTAATGTTTTTAAAGGTGCTAACCCAGGCGAAGATCAGGGTGTTATGTATACAAAAAATACTAATGGGGAATACTCTATGATTAATAGATACCATTATTACAGAACATATACAGGTGAACCTACATTGGAAATTAGTTATCAAGAGATGTGTTTCAATATTGCCGAGGCTATCAATAGGGGCTGGATTGCGTCCGGTCCATTGGGAACTGCTGAAGATTATTATAAAGCGGGCATTAAAACTTCATGGGCATTTTACAACATTCCTTTTTCGGGTGCAATGAGTGTGTATTTTATGAAGCAAGGATCTGGGATAAGTGATGCATCACCTTATAATACTTACTCTGTGAATGTGGATTGGGATACTTATTACAATCAGCCAGCGGTAAAGTATACCGGAAATGATAATACCGGATTGATTCAGATTCTACAACAGAAATATCTGGCATTAGCTTTTCATTCAGGACTGGAATCTTACTTTACTTACCGTCGTACAGGAGTACCTACTTTTGAAACGGGTACGGGTACAGGTAATAATCAGAAAATTCCTCTTCGTTTTCAGTATTTTGATAGCGAGAAAACAGCAAATGCAACAAATTACGCAACTGCTATATCACAGTATGGTAATAACGATGATATTAACGGCGTAATGTGGATTTTAAAATAATATTTAGAACAGGCTACATGAAAGCTGTAGCCTGTTTATTTGAAAATACGTAATAAGAAACAGATGAGAAAAATTAATTTATTGTTCATTTTAATTGGCTTAACGACAGTTTTGTCAGCTCAAACAAAGTACAAAACCCAAAACATTATTTTGGTTACAATTGATGGATTTAGATGGCAGGAGCTTTTTAATGGTGCCGATTCTTCTTTTCTTCATAATAAAAAATTGGTGGAAAATACCGGTAAATATCAGAAAAGATACTGGAATGACGATCTTTCTGAAAGACGGAAGTTGTTATTGCCTTTTATTTGGGGGGCAGTAGCAAAACAAGGTCAGATTTATGGTAACCGGACTAAAGGTAGTTTTGTAAATGTCAAAAATCCATATTGGTTTTCCTATCCCGGATATAATGAAATTCTTACCGGATTTGCTGATGCACGTGTGAATTCCAATGAATTCGGACCAAATCCCAATGTTGGAGTATTCGAGAGAATGAATAAATCGGCAGAGTTCAATGGACGTATTGCTGTATTTGCATCGTGGGATGCATTTAATGACATTCTCAATGAAAAAAGAAGTGGCCTTTTGGTAAATGCTGCTTTTGAAAACGTGGATGGGTTAAAAAGCGAAAGTAAACTGGAACTTTTGAATGAGATGCAAACAGCATTACCCGATGTATTTGATGGTGTGAGATTGGATGGAGTAACATTTAATATGGGTTTTGAATACTTAAAAGAGAAAAATCCCCGTATACTTTATCTGGCCTTTGATGAAACCGATGATTTTGCTCACGGTGGAAGATACAGCGACTACCTGAATTCGGCTCATTACACAGACAATTTTCTGCGGAAATTATGGGATTGGGTGCAGCATGATCCGATTTATAAGAATAAAACGACTTTACTTGTTACTTGTGATCACGGAAGGGGCGAGGGTCCAATCGAATGGAGGGATCATGGAAGTAAGACGGCTAATTCTAATCAAACCTGGTTTATAGCGCTGGGTCCAGATACCCCTGCGGTAGGTGAAGTGACAGAAGGACAATATTATAATAATCAATATGCTAAAACCATGGCAACATTGGTTGGATTTGATTACAAAACAGATAATGCAGTTGGAGCTGCGATTGATTTGGTTTTGGGGAAGAAAGTTGGAGAAAAGTAATATTATCTTTTCTCTGTAGCGCAAGCCCAATTGGAGCCACAAAGTAAAAAAAACACTTACACGATTTGTGTGAGTGTTTTTTTTGGTTTAATAAAGTTCTGTATAAAATATTGAAACCCGGATGCGGATATACAGGCAAGAGAAAAGCGTTTTGAAATAAATCTTACTTAAAGAAAAGAATGATTACTTCCGGTAATGGAAGGTCAGCATTCTTTTCTTTATGAGAAAGATATTTGTTCGTGTTGTACTGCTGTGTGTCTTTGTTGCTCCCTGGATACGCAGCTGACCTTATTTAGCTTTCTGTTGGAGATGTTTCTTCGTTCGATTCTGCATTGTTGAATGGAGCGAGATAAGTGATCAGAAAAGATGGTATCGTGGCCACCAGTACCCAGGCAAAGAATATCTTATACCCTAAAAAATCGCTTAAATAGCCGCTAATCATGGAGGGAATCATAAAGCCAAGCGCCATAATGCCGTCGGCAAACGCATAATGGGCCATTTTGTATTTTCCGGGGGCAATTTGTTGCATAATATACAGTATCAGGCCTACGAATCCAAATCCATAACCGAAATATTCCAATACCACGGCGGCGCCTATAATATAAAGGCTTTCAGGTTGTGTTATTGCTAATACATTATATACAGCGAAGGGTATATTGAAGCAAAAACATAGGATCATTATTGTTTTTTTTAATCCTCTTTTTGAAGTGTAGTAGCCTGCCAGTAATGATCCCAGCACAAAAGCAATTGCCCCAAACAGACCATAAACAAGCCCGATCTGCGATGTTGTAAGTCCTAAGCCACCATGATCGCGGGCTGCTTTGAAAAACAACGGGGCGATTTTAATGGCAAACCCTTCGGCAAAGCGGTAGAATATCACAAAAAGGATACTCATGAAAATGTTTTTCTTCTGGAAAAATGTAACCGCTACATCTTGAAGCGTGGCAAAACCTTCTTTGAGTGACTTTACTTGCGTAGATGAGCCGCCTGAAGGTAGCATTTTAGTATGGTAGACTGAAAGGCAAAACATAATGGCGCCGTAAATTCCCATTACAATCATCCATGCATGAACAACTCCCAGTTTTTGTTCCAACTGGCCTGCTACATAAACGAGGGCACCACCTGATAGTATCTTTGCAATATTGTAGAAAGCGCCTTGCCAACCCACATATTTTGCTTGTTCCGCTGGCGAGAGTTCATTCAGGTATATGCCCACGGTGGCAATGTCATGGGTTGCGCCGCTAAAAGCAATTACGGCCATTAAAGCAATGGAATAAGTGAAAAAATTGGGCAAAGGTAATGAAAGCGCTACCAAGGCAAAGGTAATACCGGTAACCAGTTGGGTTGCGACTACAAAATGCTTTTTTGTCTTGAACATTTCAAGTATCGGGCTCCATAACGGTTTTAAAGTCCAGGGTAGCATGATTAATGAGGTCCAGAATGCAATTTGTGAATCGGAAATTCCCAGATTCTTAAACATTAGCGAAGATGCGGCTGCAATGGCTACAAATGGCAGCCCCATGGCAAAATAAACGGATGGAACCCAGGTTGCAGGGTGTCTTTTTTTGAGATTTTCTACAGACATATAATTGTTTTAATAGATTTGATTATTCGAAATAGTCAGGCTCAGATCAGTCCCAACATTTTGCTGCGTGCAAGCATACAGGCCCCAACAACGCCGGCTTTATCCCCAAGTTTACTTAGCTTTATCGCTGTGTCTTTGTTTACCAGGTTTAGGGAATATTTTTTGACGGTGCTTCTGATGGGCAATAGCAGGTAATCGCCTGTTGAAGCTACTACTCCACCAATAATTACCAGTTCGGGGTTAAATAAATTGATAAGCCCGGCAATGTGTTTGCCAAGTGTATTGCCAACCTCTTCAATTAGTTCAATGGCAAGCATATCTTCTTTCATGGCTGCCTCCAGGATGTCTTCTTGTATAATGGTTTCGCCGTTTTTTATTCTTTTCTCGAGGATGGTTGAATTTCCTTCGGCAACCTTTTCTAAAAATCGACGGTGAATGTATGAACCGGATGCCTGAGTTTCAAGGCATCCTTTTTTTCCGCAATGGCAAAGAATCTCGTTGTCGAATGCGTTTAAGTGCCCAAATTCACCTGCAAATCCGGATTTTCCATAATATAATTTGCCATCGATGAAAATGCCGAGTCCTAAACCCCAGCTGACATTTACGAATAGAATGTTTTTCTCTCCGTTGACCACTCCGTTTATATATTCACCATAAGCCATTGAGCGTGAGTCGTTGTCGATGGTGACATGCATACCCAAGCGCTCCTGAAATATCTCGGTCAACGGTTTTTCGCTGAAAAAGTAAAGGCTGTAACTGTGCCCGGTTTCTGTGTTAACCCGTCCGGACATGTTTATTCCTGCACTCAGTATTTTGGGTTTGGCTATGGATGAATTGTTTACAAATTCATTGATGATGATACACAATTTGTCGAAGCTGTCCTGTGTGTTTTCGTAAGAGAAGGGAATGCTGGATTTCGATTCTATCATCTCGCCTTTGAAGTTAATCAAAGCTATGTTTATGCGAAAACGCTTTATGTCTACTCCCAGAAAGTATCCTGAGTCCGGATTGACTCCATATATGTTTGGACGGCGTCCACCGGTTGTTTCTTGTTTGCCAAAGTCAACCACATAACCTTCATCTATTAGTTCGCCCACTAGTTTTGTTACGGTCGGTACGCTTAAGTCCATTTCTTTGCCCAAGTCAGCCAACGTATTTTCGCCGTTATTGATATAATAGCGGATGATATTAATTTTTATAAGGGCATTCTTGGAGCCAAGTTCAATTTCTTCAATAAATGTGTGTTTCATAGATAATATTTTTTTTAATTACGCTGCAAATATAATTCATTTTTAATAATAGTAAATGAGAAAAATGGCAATTAAAGTTTTAATGCTTGAATTACATTAAATATAGGTCATGAAATCAATAGGTTACAAATATATATAAAATATTTTATAAAAATACGATAGTTAGTAAAATATTTTAATTACTTTTGTTGCATTAATAAAACAATGCATATTTTATCGTTTGATTATTCATTTGGAATGGTAATCTGATATGCAAGTTCCAACTGACCATAAAAAATAATTAGTATCGTATGAAAATTAAAGCTACTTTTTTAGACGAAATCAGCCATGATATTCCTCATCAAAATTGGGGAGCAAATGAATGGGATGCAGACTTTGCATACATGAAAGCCATTGGGATTGAAATGGTGGTTCTTATCCGGTCTGGTTATAAACGCTGGCAAACGTTTTCTTCGGAAGTACTTACTAAAGAAGAGAAGTGTTACACACCACCAATCGACTTAGTGCAATTATTTCTCGATTTAAGTACGAAATATGGTATGCAGTTTTATTTTGGGCTTTATGACTCTGGCAGGTATTGGGTGGATGCACAATTCTGGACTAACGGGAATTATGAACGTGAAGTAAAGGTAAACAAGGAACTGATAGAAGAAGTGTGGCAGAAATACGGACACAACAAATCGTTTGCCGGCTGGTACTTGTCACAGGAATGCAGCCGGAATAATGGTAAAATAATAGAAATGTTTGCCCAACTGGGCCAATATTGCAAGAGGGTTTCTAATGATTTACCGGTACTTATTTCACCTTACATTGATGGTAAAAAAAATATTAGCCAGTACACTGCTGAAATTGCACGTGCCGAGGCAGTCACCTTGGAAAGCCACGAGGAGGAATGGAACAAAATATTTGCCGGAATACAAGGTGCAGTGGATATTGTTGCCTTTCAGGATGGGCATGTTGAATATGATGAACTTGTCGATTTTTTGAAAATAAATAAACGTCTTTGTGATAAGTACGGTATGGAATGTTGGACCAATTCCGAGACGTTTGACCGGGATATGCCGATTAAATTTTTACCAATCAAGTGGGAAAAACTCAAGCTGAAGTTATCGTTGGCTAATGAAGCAGGGATAGAAAATGCAATAACTTTTGAGTTTTCACATTTTATGAGTCCACAGTCGGCTTATTTGCAAGCAGGACATCTATATAATCGATACCGCGAATATATTGAACAATAAAACATAAAACAGAGATGAATTTTAAAGAATTAGCAGAACAATACAAAGGTGAATTGCTGAATAATGTATTGCCTTTTTGGCTCGAAAACTCACAAGACAAGGAGTTTGGAGGATATTTTAGCTGCTTAGACCAAACCGGAAAAGTATTTGATACTGATAAATTTATTTGGTTGCAAGGTCGTGAAGTTTGGATGTTTGCCATGCTTTACAATAAAGTAGAAAAACGCCAAGAGTGGTTGGATTGTGCTATCCAGGGCGGAGAGTTTCTCAAGAAATACGGACACGATGGGTTTTATAACTGGTATTTTTCGTTAACCCGGGAAGGGCAGCCATTGGTAGACCCGTATAATATTTTCTCTTATACTTTTGCGACTATGGCTTTCGGTCAGTTAAGCTTAGCCACTGGCAATAAAGAATATGAGCAAATAGCAAAAATTACCTTTGATAAAATTCTTTCGAAAGTTAGCAACCCCAAAGGAAAATGGAATAAGACACATGCAGGTACACGTGACTTGAAAAACTTTGCATTGCCGATGATCCTTTGTAATCTGGCATTGGAAATAGAGCATTTGCTGGATGAAAATTTTCTGGTTGAGACTATTGAAACCTGCATACATGAAGTGATTGATGTTTTCTATCGCCCGGAATTAGGAATCATCGTGGAGAATGTAACACTTGATGGTGAACTTTCGGACACATTTGATGGACGGCTCGTTAATCCCGGGCATGCCATTGAAGCCATGTGGTTTATTATGGATTTGGGCGAGCGGCTGCAGCGCCCGGAATTAATAAAAAAAGCAACCGATATTGCTTTGAAAATGGTAGAATACGGCTGGGACGAAAAGTACGGAGGTATTTTTTACTTTATGGACAGACTCGGTTGTCCGCCACAGCAATTGGAGTGGGATCAAAAGCTTTGGTGGGTTCACATAGAGACTTTGATAACCATGATAAAAGGATATCAGTTGACCGGATCAAAAGAATGTCTGGGTTGGTTTGAAAAAATCCATGAATACTCATGGTCGCATTTTAAAGACAGCGAATATCCCGAGTGGTTTGGCTACTTGAATCGCCAAGGTGAGGTGTTGTTGAATTTGAAAGGTGGAAAATGGAAAGGTTGCTTCCATGTGCCACGCGGCATGTATCAATGCTGGCAGGTATTGGAGAAAATAAAATAATAAAACAGTAAAACAATAAAAGGTTTGTAAGCAGATTAAGGTGTTGGTGTTAACGTAGTAGTAGATTAAAAATAAACTTCCTTTAAATAATTATTAATTCAAATTTATGAAGAACTTCAACTTATCAAAACTGCACTTGCGAGGTCTTAGATGCCTTGTTCTGGTATGGATGTTCTGTTGTGCATTTGTTATAAATGCTCAAATAAACATTCAGGGAAAAGTGAAAGACGCCAATGGTGAGCCGCTAATTGGGCTTAGCGTACTGGTTAAAGGCACAACAGTTGGAACAGTTACTGATGCCAATGGTAATTTTGCCATCAAAGTTCCCAATCAGAAATCGGTATTGGCTTTTTCCTTTGTAGGTTATGTAAAACAATTGGTTACGGTTGGTGCAAACAAAGAATTTACCATCACCATGAAAGAAGACAATACGCTTCTTGATGAGGTAATGGTAGTAGGTTATGGTACCCAAAAGAAAAGTACGTTAACCGGATCTGTTTCCCAGATTAAAGGTGACCAATTATTGAATACTCCTTCTACTAATGTGTCCAGCTTGTTGGGAGGTAGGATAGCTGGTATACAATCAGTCCAAACTTCAGGTGAACCAGGTGCCGATCAGGCCGCTTTGACCATTCGGGGTTCAATTTATAGTGCAACTTATATTGTTGATGGGATGCCCCGGTCTATTAATGATATTGACCCGAATGATATTGAGTCGGTATCTGTATTAAAGGATGGAGCTGCAGCTGCAGTTTATGGACTAAAAGGGGCAGGTGGGGTTGTTATTATTACCACTAAGAAAGGACATGTGGGCAAATCTCAAATTACCTATAACGGCTCATTCGGGATTTCGAAAAACGCAAATTTCCCCAAATTCCTTGACGGTCCAAGTTATGCTTTATATTATAACAAGGCTTTAGAGATGGATGGAAACAGTCCGGTTTTTACTAAATCGCAAATTGCAAAGATGACGAATGGAGATGATTCTGACGGTTGGGGAAATACCAACTGGCTAGATGAAGTGTTTGGTACAGGAAAAAATGAACAACATAGTTTGACTGTACAAGGTGGTACCGATAAATTGAAGTATTTTACATCTTTAGGTTATCTTGATCAACAAGGGAACGTTAAGAATTACACCTATAAACGGTACAATGTACGTTCTAATATTGATGCTGATATTTCAGAAAATTGGAAATTCTCGCTTGGTTTAGCTGGTCAGGTTGGCCGTAAGCAACGGCCTGGCTACGAAGCTGGTTCATCGGGAGAATCAGGCGATCCCTGGATGACTATTATAAATCAAGCTATTTCAAGTCATCCGTACCTTCCAATGACATACAATGGCCTATATGTAGCTACCCCAAATGGCAGTAACCAGCCAAACAGTCCTTTAGCTGCAGTAAACGAATCGGGTATATATAAGACTAATACTCAGGATTTGCAATCAAACATTAGTTTGCAATACAACACACCCTGGCTAAAAGGCCTGAACTTCAAAGTCACAGGATCATATGATTTTGAGACCTCAAGAAATAAAAATTTGAATACCCCATATTATGTATCGATGGCCAGGATTCCTGATTCTTCTACATCAGACATTACTTATGACAAGGTAATCGATGCACGAGGGAATACTTTTTACTCATTAGGCGAAGGTGATGCTGAATATACACAATTGATTGGTCAGGGAAGTGTGAACTATGCAACGACTATTGCAGGAAAACATCATATTGACGCTATGCTTTTGACTGAAATTCGCGACTACAAGACCAATAGTTTTGCAGCCTATGGTAAAAGTACTAGTGCTGTATTTGAATCGTTGCCAGAATTAAGTTATGCACAAGCTGCCGATAATCCGATTGCGGGATCAAGTAATGAAACGCGAAGCCTTGGTTATGTTTCCCGTATTAAATACGATTATGACAATAAATACCTAGCTGAATTTACTGGCCGTTATGATGGATCGTATAAGTTTTCAGGAAATGTGAGTGGAAAGCGCTGGGGATTTTTTCCATCACTTTCAGCCGGCTGGAGAGTATCCGGAGAGGATTTCATGAAAGATATCAAGTTTATTGACAACCTGAAAATTCGTGGGTCAGTTGGTATGCTTGGGAATGATGGAGTTCCGGCATATTCTTATCTAAATACATATAATACATCAAATGCAGTAAATCTTGGTGGGAACCTCGTAAACTCAATGTCGACAACAGGATATGCGAATACCAGTTTAACCTGGGAACGTACATTGTCTTATAATGGAGGTTTTGATCTAACCTTGTGGAAAGGCTTGTTGGGTGTAGAGTTTGATGCATTCTATAACTATACTTACGACATCCTTACAGCCATGGGGTCAAACTATCCGCCGTCAATGGGAGGTTATTATCCAACGTATGAAAATTACGAAAAAACGGATAGTAAAGGTATTGAAATTACCTTGACTCATCGCAATCATATTGGTTCAGGTAAAAATACTTTTAATTTTGGTAGCAGCTTAAATCTTACTTATGCAAAGACCCGTTGGTTGCAATATCCTGATAGTCCCAATACGCCCGATTATGCAAAGCTAACAGGAAAAGCTGTTGGAACAAAATTAGGTTGGGTAGCCGATGGACTTTATCAGACCGAAGCTGAAATCAATAATTCAGCATGGCCATTTGGACAAAAACCACGTACAGGAGATATAAAGTACAAAGATTTAAATGGAGATGGGATTATTGACTATCAGGATAGAGCCTATGTTGGCAAATCAAATCGTCCTGAAATCGTTGCCGGGTTGAACCTCTTTGGAGACTGGCATGGGTTTGATTTCAATGTTCAACTAACAGGTGCGGCCGATTGCGAAGTGTCACTGACAGGTACTTATTATAATGGATATGATGATAATACAATTTATACCAAGACATTTAATAATGGTGCAAATTCACCGACTTGTCTGGTTGAGAATGCCTGGCGTCCGGATAATACCAGTGGAACATATCCACGGTTAACAGTTAATGATCCACATAATAATAATGGATTAGGTTCTACATTTTGGTTTCGTGATGGTAAATATATCCGCCTGAAATCTGCCCAAATTGGCTATACTCTTCCAGCTACATGGATGAAAAAAGTCGGGATCACCAAAACAAGAATATATGTCCAGGGATCTAACTTGTTCACATTATCAGGGCTGCCTCAGGGTATTGATCCGGAATCTCCAAGTGTAAATAATGGATACTATCCTCAACAAAAAACATTTATGACAGGTATTACCCTCACATTCTAAATTTGAAGACATGAAAAGTATAAATAAAATAATATTAAGTGCAGTAACACTGTGTTGCTCGCTTGGCTTTATGGGGTGTAGCAATTATCTTGACCTGACACCTACCAATGAAGTTTCAGATAAATTGATTTGGAGCAAGCCGGAATACGCAGAACTAGCAGTAAATGATTTCTATAATTCAATCAATTTATATGGAAGTTTCGGTATAAATCAATCTGTAGATGGTATGACAGAAGGATTTACTGAAACCCTGAAGTATGGTTCTAAAACCAATAGCACCCATATGGACAGATGTAACTTGTTTGTATATGCCAGTGTTATGTCGGCCAGCTGGGCATCCTATGATTTAGGAGCCTGGAGCGATTTATACAACCGCATTCGCCGGGTAAATGAAGCGCTCAGCAACATGAAGAAATACAGTTCTTTTGATGCCGAAACTACCGCTCAATTTGCGGGCCAGCTTCGTTTCTTTCGTGCCTATTACTATTTTGAATTATTGAAACGTTACAAAGAAGTTATCTTGTATGATGAAAATCTGGGCAATATAAGTGCAAATACTCCAGTAAGCACAGAAGCCAAAGGGTGGGATATGGTTGAAGCAGATTTAAAGTTTGCAGCTGAAAATCTTCCACAAGAATGGGCGGCAACTAATTTTGGACGAATAACAAGCGGAGCATCTTATGCCTTGTTGTCGCGGGCTATGCTTTATGCCGAAAGATGGGATGTGGCCAAAAGTGCTGCGTCTAAAGTAATGAATTCAGCTAAATATAAGTTGACAGCCAATTATGCCGATGCATTCAAATCAGGAAAGAATGGCAATACGGAAGCAATTCTGGAATACGATTACAGCGCTAGTGGGGTTTATCATAATTTTGATGATGAATTTTCACCTGCTGGCGACCCCGGCATTCAACAAGGAGGATTAGGAACTCCTACCCAGGAAATGGTAGAGTCATATGAATTAGCCGAAACAGGTGGCTTCCCAGATTGGTCGGAATGGCACACCACTGCCGGTACAACTACAACTCCTCCATACGATAAATTAGAACCCCGTTTTCAGGCTTCAATTCTATTTAATGGTGCTTCGTGGAAAGGACGTAAAATTGAACCTTTTGTGAATGGTATTGATGGATGGTGCCAGTATAGTGATGATCCGGCTCCTGCAGGACGTACTACTACGGGTTATTATTTGCGAAAACTGGTTGACGAAACTCATAATCTTTCTGTCAAAACAGCCAGTACGCAACCCTGGATTTCTATCCGTTATGCCGAAGTGTTGTTAAACTTTGCCGAAGCCTGTTACCACACCGGAAATGCAGACAGTGCCAACATAGCTGTAAAAGCCATCAGAACCCGTGTGGGATTACCTTATGCAAATAAAAGTGGTACCGACTTAATGGCTGCTATTCGCCAGGAACGGAAGGTGGAACTTGCTTACGAAGGACTTCTTTTCTGGGATATGCGTCGTTGGAAACTGGCAGCTACTGAATACACCGGATATCGGGTACATGGATTGAAAATTGAAAAAAATCTTGATGGCACTTTCACCTATACTTATGTCGATTGTGATAAACAAGATCGCTATTTCCCTGCAAAACTTTATCGTATTCCTCTTCCCCAAGATGAATTGACAAACAATACGGCTATTCAACAATATCCAGAATGGAGATAACACGTAATAATAAAAGCAATATGAAAAAGCATATATATATAATATTAACGGGAATTGCGGGGCTTTTCCTGGGTTGTCAATCGCCCGTTGATCTTGTTTCATCGACCAACAGCGACGGGTTAAACAGTCTCACAGCTTACTTTGCTGAAGGCAACCATACCTCAGCAGAATTTAAAACAACTGTAACAGACATTACTTCCGATATCGTTATCAATATTCCCTATTATTATCCGGAAGAAACTGATACTACAACGACTATCACTAAAATGAGGGTGATTGCTTCGATGGATGACAATTGCAGTATCTCTCCCAAATTAGGGATTCTGGATTTGACAAAGAAGAATTATTTTCAATATACAAATGGACGTGGCGAAACCAAACAAATTTGTATTACCGGAGCAATTAAAAAGTTAAGTGGTACTCAAATTACCTACTTTGCAGTTCCGGCAAATGATGCAACTGGTTTTGCGGGTGTAACGGGAACTATTGATCAGGATAAAAAAGTGATTTCACTGATTACTACCGACGATCTTTCGGCAGTGAATGTGGATTTCAAATTATCACCGCATGCCGTTATTTCTCCCGATCCGAAAACGACTATTGTGAATTTGAATACCAATACACAATTTACTGTAACTGCACAAGATGGAACCACCAGTACTTATACGGTAAGCAAAGCAGCTCCAGAAAAAGTACCTTATGGTTTCCGGTCGGGAAGTGAAAAACTATTATGGTCATTTGATGTTACCAGTGCTGGTTTTGGTTGGGATGATACCAACAATGCATCGTTGGCATCTATCGGAAATAACCTGATTGTAGACATGGGCAATGGTAGCACACCAATGTATTTCAACAGGATTACCGGTACAAAAGTTGGCACAATAACTTTAGGTGCGGCCAGTGCAAGCGGTTGTGTAACCAACGATTTGAATGGAAACCTCTTGCTCTGTAACTATGCTGCTGATGGCAACACATTCCGGATTTACAAAACAAAATCGGTAACTACAGCTCCTACGGCATTTATTTCTTACAGCAATTCTACAGGCTCTATACTTGGACGAAAAATGTCGGTACAAGGTAATATTGATGGTGATGCTATTATCAGTGCTGAACTTGAAAATGCTAATGGTTCAAGTAGCTACGTGCGTTGGACTGTAAGCGGTGGAACTGTTGGCAGTCCTGAAATCATTACGATGACTGGTATTGGGAATTGGAGTAGTGATGTAAAGATTGGCGATATTGTTTATCCAACAACAAACCCTTCGGATGGCTATTTTACCTCTTTCTATGATGCCGATGTATTGCGTTACATGAAAGGTACTGCCAGTGTAGCCAGTTTAAATCCTCAAAGTGATGGTAGCGCATGGGGTTACAACAACAACTGCCTGGATGTGAAATCATTTAATGGAGCCAAATACTTGTCGCTTTGCTGCGTTTCGCATTTCCCTCAATGGGGTATGAACACGCAACTCTATTTGTATGATGTAACCAGTATGGGACAATTCACAGGTACTGTTGATTCGTCTCCGTCACTTATGTTCAAGCCGGCAATTACTTCTTATAATGATAAGGATGGAGTATCGGCTACCGGCGATGTCTTGTTGGTGCCTTCGGCTGATGGATATACATTGACTTTGTATTACATTGATAATAATTGTAAAGCACTTGGGGCTTACCAGTTCGATTGTATAAAAAAATAAAGGTAAGGTTTTCGGTATTCCTTTACGACTGTAAAGGAATACCGGAACTTCCTTTATTAATTATCAATAAATACATTTTGGCATGAGTAAAATAAAAAACAGCATATCGAATATCCTGATAACTTTTGGACTTGTCTTTTTTCAAACACTCTTTGCATCGTGCAGTAAGAATAGCAACACTACTCCTGCATGGAACTGGGATGATCCTGTTAGTAGTACAAGTAGTCCTGATTCGGCAATTCTGGCTCAAGGTTGGAAACAACAAACCGGATTTGGTAATTTTCCCTCTTATATAAAAGTGTATAAATCGCCCGCTACATTATTAAATAAAAGTGCGATAGCCTATATTGCGGTAGCCGATATGAATAAACAAGCCATATTTAATGTGCTGGGTGAAGCATCGGGCTATAAAACCCCTTCTGAATTTTATAATGCAGACAATGCCCCGGTCATAATCAATGGCGGGTATTTTTGGGATGGAAGTTCATTAAGCATGCTGTGTCGCGATAGTAAAGTGATTTGTCCAAACAATCAAATAGAATACCGGTCGAATGCCACAGTGCTTTATTATCCCACCCGGGGTGCATTCGGATTAATGGCGGATGGGACTTATAAAGTTAACTGGATTTATACGAACAATAATGTGACTTATTCATACCCGGCTCCGGCCAACAACAAAAGCGGAACAACGCCTTTAGACATGCCATCAGCTTCATTCCCTGTTGGTGCAACGTTGTGGAAAGCCAAAACAGCTATTGGTGCCGGTCCGGTTTTGATTAAAGATGGAAAGGGTATCAATTCATTTACAGAAGAATTATTTGACGATGAAAGTGGCGTACAGCCCGAAATAAATGCCCCTCGCACATCCATCGGTATTACGAAAAATGGTTATATGATTTTCTTTGTTTGCGAAGGCAGAAACATGACTCCCGGTGTGGCTGGTTTTACGCTGGCTGAGGAAACAAAAATTCTTCTGAATGTCGGGTGTGTTGAAGCGCTGAACCTTGATGGTGGCGGGTCTTCGTGTATGCTGATAAATGGAAAGGAAACTATTAAACCCAGCGATGGAACCCAACGGAAAGTGGTTACTGCCGTTTCGTTTAAATAATAGAATTGACAGATTATGAAAACAACGAAATTATCTTTCTCCCTGATACTGATTTTAGTTATTGCATCGCTATTTTCATGCAAAAGCAGTTCGAAAGAATTACCCGATATCGTAGCTCCGGAGCCTACTGACGGAACATTCAATGTCAATACCAATGCAGTGGTGGCAGATGTTCTGAAGAAAAACAATATCACGGTATGGATAGAAGGCAATGCCAATTTCGAACGGTTGAATTCGGCTGATAAGATGAATACTGTTTTGGCAAAAATAAAAGCCATGGGTGCCACCGGGATTATTGTTGAGGTAAAAGGAATGACCGGCTTGGTACAATATAATAGCAGCATTGCCGGCCATTTGAAAGAAAGCAACGGGATGACCCAGCCGGAATCGCTTGATTATTTAGGCGAAATGGTGAAAGCAGCCAGAAAGAATAACCTGTACATCTATGCAGCCATGAGCATTATGACCGAGGGCTATGGTGGTCGTGGACTGGCTTATACAAATGCAGATTTTATGAATATGCAGGCACAGATTGTTCAGGTCAACAATAGTGCAGGAACGGATGTAACGGTAAAGAAAATGGCTGATATGCCCAATGCTTCCGGGGCGGTATTCATGAATCCTATTTACCCAAAGGTGTATGATTATGAAGTGTCGCTACTTAAGGAGGTGGTGCAAAACTACGATATCGATGGAATTATTCTGGATTATTGCCGCTATTATGATATATCTTCCGATTTCTCTACCTATTCACTGGAACAGTTTAAAACCTGGGCAAATCTTTCGGTCGCACCGACTCCTTCGGACATTGTGAAATCGTGGGAAAGAAATACTTCGGGCGATAATGTAGGCACCGGAGTGAAAGAGGCCGGAACGTATGCATACCAATGGCTGGAATGGAGAGCTTCGAATATCAAAAGCATTGTGCACCGGATGCGTACAGACCTGAAAGCTATAAAACCGAACATTGTGTTTGGAACCTATAGCGGAGCGTGGTACGACTCTTACTATACCGTGGGGGTGAATTGGGCCAGTAGTAATTACGATGCTTCCAAAAATTTTCAGTGGGCAACCTCTACCTACAAAAATACCGGGTATGCCGAAGAGTTGGATCAGTTCTATACCGGAAATTACACCAGCACGATAAATGGAGCCGGGTGGTGGACGGTGAATGGAGAACTATCGGGGACTGACAACGTGCTGAAAAGTACAACAGGATTGTTGGCTTCCCGGTATTATGGAGGTGTAGACCTCGGAAATACCCAATGGGCTGATAAAACGAACATGACTACTGCCATTTCTACCATTTTAAATCATACGGGTGGTATCATGTTGTTCGATTTAGTACATATTGATGCTCCGCAATACAACCAATTCGGAGTGCAATTGTACGATGATATCAAAACAACGCTGAGTGCATATAAGAATAAATAGATTCTTCTTATTGCGGGCTATACGTTGATTTCTAATTGGTAACAGAGGCTGCCAATTTGGATTGTACTAATTCTAATTAGTTTAGTAACAATTCAAGCTTGTTTTGTTCTAATTCAAGTCTGTTTTGTATCAATGCAAGTTTGTTTTGTTCTAAAACAAGTCAGTATTGTAACAACTCAAGCTTGTTTTATTCCAATTCAAGTCTGTTTTGTATCAATGTAAGCTTGTTTTGTTCTAAAACAAGCCAGTATTGTAACAACTTAAGCCTGTTTTATTCCAATTCAAGTCTGTTTTGTATCAATGTAAGCTTGTTTTGTTCTAATTCAAGTCTGTTTTGTAACAACACAAGCTTGTTTTATTCCAATACCAGTTAGTATTGTTCTAATTCCAATCGGTTTTGTACCAATACTAGTTGGTTTTGCTCCTCAGCTAAGAATTTAGTGGGCGGCTGGAATTAAAAATAAAGCATTTACATTATTTCGTGTATATTATTCAATGTTTAAAATAATTATCCGATATACATATCCTAAAATAAAAATGGAAACTATTTACGATCCCGTTAGGGATCAAATGTCGGTAGAAACAATTGATCCGCTCTCTGTCTTCGACCCTGTACGGGGTCGGACTTTCCTTAGGATGTCATTTTCTACCGGTCTTGAATCCTTACAGGATTCCTTAGAATAAATAACTGATAGTCATATGTATAAATTACAAGATTCATGAAAACATTTAAAATATTATCCGTTTTTATCTTCCTGTTAGTTGCAGCGAATTATTCGGTTGTAGAGGCTCAACGTATTATTTCCCTCTCGAAAGAGAAAGTAGAAGATAAAGTGCGTGGAGCTTGGGCAGGCAAAATGATTGGAGTGATGTATGGCCGGCAAATGGAATTTAAAGCCACCGGAGTGATGTATGCCGGGGAAATACCCTGGACTCCACAGATGGTTGAAAAATCATTGTTGGAAGATGATATCTATGGTCAACTGAGCTTTATGATGACTATGGAAAAACTAGGGTTGGATGCCCCGGTTGATTCTTTAGTCCGGAATTTTGCAAATGCTGGTTTCCCACTGTGCCACGCCAACCTGCAAAGCCGGAAAAATTATTTTGATCAGGTTCCGGTCGCGCTATCCGGAAAGCCTGAAAACAATATGCATGCCGACGATATTGACTTTCAGATAGAATCGGACTTTATTGGGTTTATCAATCCGTGCATGCCGCAGTCAGCCAACAAACTTTGCCGGAGAGTGGGTTCCATCATGGCTTACGGCGACGGGATGTATGGTGGCATGTATCTTTCGTCAATCCATGCCGGTGCATACCATAATGAAAACATGGAAAGCATTGTGACGAATGCCCTGAAGTCTATTCCACAACAAAGCACCTATGCCCTGTGTATAAAAGATGTTCTGGCAGCTTACCATCAGGATCCTATCGATTGGAAAAAGGCCTGGGAGAGAATTCAACACACATGGGGCGATATCGATATTTGTGCTCCTTATCATACCTTCAATATTGATGCTAAACTAAATGGTGCTTTTGTAACTATCGGGCTGCTTTATGGTGGCGGCGACTTCCGTAAAACAATGGAAATAACTATCCGGTGCGGACAAGATACCGACTGCAATACGTCCAATGCTGCGGCGGTGTTAGGAGTAATTAATGGATATAAAGCCATTCCGGATGATCTGAAATCGTACATTCCGGAGATCGCGGATAAGAACTTTTTGTATACCACCTATTCGTACAACAAAGCTGTGAAACAAACATTGGCTTTTATTGCTGAAAACGTAAAGAATAACGGTGGTTCGGTCAATAGCGATTCTTATTTTATAAAGTCACAAAATCCGGTGGCACCTAAATTGGAACAAGGCTTTAAAAATATACGAATGGATTATCAGGTGCAGGTCAAAGATAAAGCCGGTTGGAAATTCGATACTAACTGGACCGATTTTGTGTATGGCGATGGCGACAATGACTTGTATGCCTTAGCTTCCAAACCAGGCGCTTTAGTCGAAATTGATTTTACAGGAACGGGTGTTTCGTTGCTGGGTAGTTGGAATGCAGATGCAGGCAAAGCGAAGGTGTATATCGACAATCGTTTTGTAAGAGAAGTTGATACCTACTACCGCGAGGAAGCCGGTAAATATGATGTAAACAGGGCGTATTTATTCCATCAATTTGGTTTAAAACAAGGTAAACACACGCTGAAGCTGGTTGTGTCTGAAAACAAAAATCAACATTCCGCAGGCAATAAGTTATATCTTGAACGTATGATTGCGTATAAATCGGTAGCAAAATGAGACAGAGTAATCAACTAAAGATTCTGACTTTCGTTTCTTTATGCCTGCTGACAACCGGAAGTTTGTTGGCACAGCAACGGGAATTGAACGGGCGGGTGACGTGCAATGGTAATGGCATAGCCAACGTTGTGGTGAGCGATGGTATTAATTGTACCCGTACGGATCAGGCAGGAAATTATACACTCTTAGCGGGCACAGCTGCCTTCGTTTATATTTCCACCCCGGCAGGTTATCTGACCCGGGTAGAAAATTCCGTTCCCGTTTTTTATCAGAGCCTTGACACAAATGTCAAGGCGTATAATTTTGAGCTTAAAAAGAATACTAAGGACGATACAAGACATGTATTTTTGGCTCAAGCCGATGTACAGTTGACCGACAACGATTGTCTGGATACATACAAAAAAATGCTGCCGGATTGTGTTGAACTTATCAAGCAAGAATCAAAAAGCAAGGATGTGTTCAGTGTCGACTGTGGGGATATAGTAGGCGATACACCTGCTCTATTTCCCGGTTATATCAAAGCGGCAAGTGTTTTGAACATTCCGGTTTACCGCGCCATAGGTAATCATGATATGGATTATTACGGACGGACATTTGAAACATCATACAAAACATTTGAAACCTATTTTGGTCCTACCTACTATTCTTTCAACAAAGGCAAGGCGCATTATATTATTTTGAACGACAACTTTTTTCTGGGTAGGGATTATTTCTACATGGGCTATATCAACGAAAAAACATTTCATTGGTTAGAGCAGGATCTTTCGTATGTTGCCAAAGGCTCGCCGGTGTTTGTAGTAATGCACATTCCTTCCCAATTACAGGAAAAGCCAGTTCCCTTTGAATATAACTACAGTGCCATTGCCGACCAAATGGTGAATGCCGGTGCATTTCATGAAATATTGAAGCCTTATCAGGTGCACATCATTTCCGGCCACATGCATTACAACCGGAATCTGGTTTATTCGCCGGCTTTGATGGAGCATATCACCGGCGCAGTATGTGGAATCTGGTGGAGAGGCGATATCGGTTTAGACGGAACGCCCCGTGGATATGGGGTGTATGAAGTAGATGGAACCAACGTAAAGTGGTATTATAAGAGTGCCGGATATGCAAAAGAGTATCAGGTACGCACCTATCCGGTGGGAACTTCAACTCAATATCCGAACGACGTGATAGCCAATGTTTGGAACTGGGATAAAAACTGGAAGGTGGAATGGTTGGAAGACGGCGTCAACAAAGGAGAGATGATTCATTTTATGGGCAACGATCCTAAAGCCGAAGCACTGTGTGCCGACAGGGAAAAAGTGAAATACGATTGGATTACGATTAACCCCACCGATCATTTGTTCCGTGCTACTATGCAGAAAAAGGGAGCTAAAATTGAGATTAAAATAACTGATCGGTTTGGTCAGGTGTATTTAAATAAAATATAAGTTCAAAGGATGAATAATAAAATAAGGTTGATAATAGCTTGCTTGCTAATTACAAGTATTGCACAAGCAAAAGTTACACTTCCATCCATATGGGGCGATAACATGGTACTGCAACAACAGTCGGCAGCATATTTTCACGGGAAGGCGACTGCCGGAAAAGTTATTACGCTGAATGCATCGTGGAGTAAAAGCAGTATTAAAACAAAGAGTGATGTTCCCGGACATTGGAGTGCCGTACTCCCTACACCCGTTGCAGGGGGGCCGTTCACCATTTCTATTTCTGATGGTGAAACACTTGAATTGAAAAACATCCTGGTGGGCGAAGTCTGGTTTTGCTCCGGTCAGTCCAACATGGAAATGCCAGTCAAGGGATTTCGTGGGCAACCGGTCTTTGGTTCACAACCCTACATTGCTTCGGCCGATCCCAATCGCCCTTTGCGGTTATTTACCGTAAAAAATGACTGGAGTACTACGCCGAAAGAAGATGTGGAAGGACATTGGAGCGAAAGTTCGCCCAAAGAAGTTTCTACTTTTAGTGCTACAGCCTACTTCTTTGGAAATATGTTGCAGAAAATCCTGGGAGTTCCGGTCGGGTTGGTTCACTGCTCGTGGAGCGCTTCCAAAATTGAAGCTTGGATGAATAAAGAAACCCTTGCCCATATTTCGGAAGTTGATCTTTCTGTTCTGAATAATAAAGAGTTTGGCTATCCGAACGGAACACCGACGCTACTTCATAATGCCATGGTACAACCGCTTGAAGGTTTTCCGGTTAAAGGTGTAATCTGGTATCAGGGCGAAGCCAATAGCAACGAGCCGGCTCTGTACAAAAAGCTTTTTCCGGCACTGGTGGCGCAATGGAGGACATTCTTTCGTTCACCGAGTCTGCCTTTTTATTATGTACAAATAGCTCCCTGGCAATCGGGTGGAAAAGATGAGTTGGATTGGGCCTGGTTTCGTCAGGCTCAGCTGGAGTTGATGAAAGAAGTGCCGAATGTGGGTATGGTTACCACTACCGATGCCGGGAGTGAGCTATTTATTCATCCACCTCACAAAATAAAAGTAGGCGAACGGTTGGCTTATTGGGCGCTGGCCAAGTCTTATGGCAAGGAAGGAATTGCTTACAGTGGGCCGATTTATAGCGATTGTAAATTGAACGGCAAAATAGTCGAAGTTCAGTTCGATTATGGCGAAGATGGGATGATCCCCGAAAATGAAGAATTGAAAGGTTTTGAAATAGCCGGAGCAGATGGAAAATTTTTTCCGGCACACGCCGAAATTGTCGGTGGTTCGTCTATCGTAAAAGTATGGAATGAGAATATCCCGACACCTAAAGAAGTTCGCTATTGTTTTCGCAATTATAAAGAAGGCAATCTATGTAATAATGCCGGGATACCGGCCTCGCCTTTTCGGGCAGTATTGAAATAAAACAGGAACAAAGTAATTAATAAATAAAAAATGATAAGTATGAAGAAAATAGTATTCTTAATGGCAATAGTATTCGCCATGTCACTTAGCGCTCATGCAGCAAAGAAAAAAATAGTTACGCAAAATAAGCAATCTGTTATGTGGATTGATGGTGAAGCCAATTTTGCCCGGTTCAGCAGTCCTGATACCATCGATTTTTACCTGACAAAATTAAAATCACTTGGTTTTACGCAGGTCGTTGTTGATGTTCGTCCTATCACCGGTGAAGTGCTTTACGAAAGTGCTTATGCTCCCCGTATGGAAGAATGGCAGGGCGCAAAGCGAAACAATTTTGATTATCTGGGTCGCTTTATCAAAAAAGGTCATGAGTTGGGACTGAAAGTTCAAGCAGAACTCAATGTGTTTGTAGCCGGTCATAACTATTTCGACCGTGGAATTATTTATTCGCAGCATCCGGAATGGGCTTCTATGGTTTACACACCCGAAAAAGGAATTATTCCGATTACGCAGGAAAAACAAAAATATGGTGCCATGGTAAATCCGATCATTCCTGAATTTCAAAAATACATTCTGAACATCATGAAGGAGATTGTCGCAAAATATCCCAAATTGGATGGCATTGTTTTAGACAGATGTCGCTATGACGGAATCACTGCCGATTTTTCCGATTTGTCGCGCACCAAATTTGAAGAATATATTGGCGAAAAGGTAGCTAATTTCCCTGCCGACATTTTCACCTGGAAGAAAAATGATGCTGGCAAATATGTTCCTGAACGCGGAAAGTATTTTTTGAAATGGGTGGAATGGCGTACAAAAAACATCTACGACTTTTTCGCGTTGGCTCGTAAAGAAGTAAAATCGGTAAATAAAAATATTTCATTTGGAACTTACACCGGAGCCTGGTATCCTTCGTATTACGAAGTGGGTGTGAACTTCGCCAGCAACAAGTATGACCCCAGCAAGGACTTTGATTGGGCAACACCAAATTATAAGAACTATGCTTACGGCGATTTGCTCGATTTCTACATGACTGGAAATTATTATACCGACATCACCATTGAAGAATATCACAAAAACAATCACAGCATTTGGAATGAGACCGATAGTCAGGCCCAATCCGGAACCTGGTATTGCGTGGAAGGTTCTTGTGCACACCTGAAAACAATTCTGAAAGGGAATAAAGTTTTGGGCGGAATTCTTGTAGACCAGTTCTACTCAAATCCGGCAAAGCTTTCGAAAACGATTGAGATGAATCTAAAGGCTTCAGATGGATTGATGGTTTTTGATATTGTGCATATTATCAATAAGAATTTGTGGAAAGAAGTTGAAGAAGGTATGATTGCCGGAGGTGCTTTGAAACCCGCTAGCAAATAAAATTCAAGTGTTTCAGGCATTTTGCATGGAACACCTGATTAATTAGAAATGAAGAATGAAAAATAAAGAAATAAATCAACGGGCTTTTGCACTGGATGCTTTACGTGGGTATGCTATAATCACGATGGTGCTATCGGCAACAGTTGCGCCCGAAATACTTCCGGGTTGGATGTATCATACCCAAACGCCCCCTCCAACACACGTTTACAATGCCGCTTTGTCGGGGCTTACGTGGGTTGATCTGGTTTTTCCCTTTTTTCTTTTTGCTATGGGAGCAGCATTCCCTTTTTCCATTGGCAAAAAGATGGAGAGAGGCGAAAGTAGGTTTCGAATGATTTGGGATGCTGTTCTTCGTGGGCTGCAACTCACTTTTTTTGCCATCTTCATTGAGCATTTTTATCCGTATATGCTAAGCTCCCCTCAGGATCCTCGTGCATGGGGCTTGGCCATACTCGCATTTGCCTTGCTTTTCCCCATGTTTATGCGTATTCCGTTGAAAATGCCTGCATGGGCACATACAGCCATTAAATTATCGGCTTACGGTTTGGCTTTCTTGCTTATGACAACTGTGCAATATGCAGGAGGAAGAACCTGGAGTCTGGATTCCAGCAATATCATTATCTTGTTGCTTGCCAACATGGCTGTTTTTGGTTCTATCGTTTATACGTTTACTAAGAATAACCGTTGGTCACGTATTGCAGTGCTGTTTTGTTTGATGGCCATTTTGCTGTCATCAAGCGTAGAAGGTTCGTGGGCTCAGACTCTATTCAATTTTACTCCATTTCCGTGGATGTATAAATTCACCTATCTGAAATACCTGTTTATTGTCATCCCCGGTAGTTTTGCCGGAGAATATCTGTTGGAATGGATGAATAGGAGAAATGTTGAAACGAATGTTCGTATGAACGGTGATCGTGAATTGTCAATTCTTTTTTTAGTATTGACTGTTGTTATTATTATCCAGAATCTTTACTTTTTGTATTGCAGGTTGTTATTTGCAAATTTGCTATCCACCGTTTCTTTATTAGGTATCGGTCTTTTTGCCATTCGGAATGTAGAAAGTTTCAACCAAAGATTATGGAAGAATCTTTTTTATGCCGGAGCTTATTTATTGCTTCTCGGGCTATGTTTTGAATCTTATGGAGGAGGAATAAAAAAAGATCCACCCAGTTATAGTTATTATTTTGTAACTTCGGGGCTTGCATTTATGGCTTTGCTGGCATTCAATATCATCTGCGACTTTTATGGTTGCGTTCGGAGTACTAAGTTTTTAGTCATGTCGGGTCAGAACCCAATGATTGCTTATGTTGCAGGCGATTTATTTATTATGCCGATCTTAGGGCTTTTAGGCATAACTCCATTGCTTAAATACTTCAGTTTAAATGTCGGATTAGGATTTTTACGTGGAGTGTTACTTACATCGCTGGCTGTACTTGTAACAATATTTTTTAGTCGAATCAAATGGTTTTGGCGGACCTGATTAAAGCTTTCGTTTTACATTCATATTAAATATAAAAAAAGAATAGATATGCGATTAATCATACAACCTGACAGTTCAGGTATTTCTAACTGGGCAGCCGATTACATTGCCGGCAGGATCCGGAATTTCTCTCCCAGTGCCGAACGGCCTTTTGTGCTGGGATTACCAACCGGTTCAACACCACTCGGAACGTACGCAAAGCTTATTGAGCTTTACAAAAAAAAGGAGGTTTCGTTCAAACACGTAGTTACTTTCAATATGGATGAATATGTGGGCATTCCCAAGAATCATCCTCAAAGTTATTATAGTTTCATGTGGGATAATTTCTTTAGCCATGTTGATATCTTGCCGGAGAATGCACACTTGCTGGATGGCAATGCCCTCGATTTGGATGCCGAATGTCAGGCTTATGAAGAAAAAATAAAATCCTTGGGTGGTATTCACTTGTTTTTGGGCGGCATTGGTGCCGATGGTCACATTGCTTTTAATGAACCCGGTTCATCCCTGCATTCTCGGACTCGTATTAAAACCCTTACTCAAGATACGATCATTGCTAATTCCCGTTTTTTCAACAACGATGTTAGCCTGGTTCCCAAATTAGCCCTGACGGTTGGTGTGGGAACGGTTATGGATGCCCATGAAGTGGTTATTGTAGTGAATGGACATAGCAAATCACAAGCAGTACAACAAGCGGTTGAAGGTTCGGTAAATCATATGTGGACTATCACCGCCTTGCAATTGCACCAACGGGGCATCATTGTTTGTGATGAAGCAGCAACAGTTGAACTGAAAGTCGGCACATACCGTTATTTCAAGGATATAGAAGGACTGTAAGCGGCTGCAGGAATACTGCATGATAATAGAAAAAGAATCAAGACAAAAGAACCAAGAACCAAGACAGAAAAAGATGTTGAATAGTATTATCCTGGCTCTTGCTCCTTTACATTAAAATCAAAAGAATATGAAATACGATTTAAGTTCAAAGATAACATTAGAACGTACTCCCGAGCGTTACTACCGGTCCAATGATATGATCGAAAGCCTTCGTCAGACCCGATATGAAAAACTGCGTACAAAGATTTTTTCGAATTCGAACGAAGGCGTCAATTTTATAGCCCAAAATATAGCTACCCTTATCCGAGAAAAAGAGAAACAGGGGGAACGTTGTGTCCTGGGTCTATCCGGTGGTCTTTCACCGCTGGGAGTTTACGAAGAATTGGTGAGGCTGCATCAGGAAGAAGGCTTAAGTTTTGCCGATGTTGTTGTGTTTAATGTCTCTGAATTTTTTCCGGTTTATGATCGTGAAATGCATTCCAATGCACGGCTTCTGAAGCAGCATCTGCTTGATCGGGTCGATTTTCGGGCAGAAAATTTCCATACCCCGGATTCTAGCGTTAACCGGACTAACGTGTATGAATTTTGCCGACACTATGAAGAACTAATCGAACAACATGATGGATTGGATTTGGTGTTGGTAAGCGTCGGTTTGGTTGGCAACATAGCCTATAATGAACCCGGTTCACAAGTAAGTACCTTGACTCGGTTGATGTTGCTTGATAATGAATCGCAACGGGATTTGAAACATTATTATAGTTCTATTTCCGAAATTCCGGATAGTGCTGTAACCATGGGTCTGGCTACGTTGCTGAATGCCAAACAAGTTGTGCTATTGGCCTGGGGTGAACATAAATCGAGCATCTTAAAAGAAATTATTGAGGGCAAAGTGGATGATAATGTCCCTGCTTCCTTTCTACAGTTGCACAAAGATGCCATGGCCGCTATTGATTTGAGTGCCGCCCAGCAGCTCACCCGCATCAGCCACCCTTGGCTTGTGGGTCCTTGCGATTGGACAGATAAACTAATCCGGCGTGCTATCGTTTGGCTTTGTGCCCAAACCGACAAACCGATTCTCAAATTGACGAATAAAGATTATAACCAACATGGGCTGGATGAACTGCTGGCTCTTTATGGTTCTGCCTATAATGTCAATATAAAGATATTTAATGATCTGCAACACACCATCACGGGTTGGCCTGGAGGTAAGCCCAATGCCGATGACAGTAATCGTCCGGAGCGAGCAACCCCTTATCCTAAGCGTGTCTTGGTGTTTAGCCCACATCCCGATGATGATGTTATTTCTATGGGTGGAACCCTGCAACGGCTCGTAGACCAGAATCATGATGTACACGTGGCTTATGAAACCTCGGGTAATATCGCTGTTGGCGATGATGAGGTGATCCGGTATGTATCCTTGATGCAAAATGTGGTGGATCGGTTTGATGCCCACAATGCTGAAATCAAACAAAAATATGCTTCAATACTCCATTTCTTGAAAGAACAAAAGCAAACAGGCGATTCCGATACGGCAGATGTCCTGTATATTAAGGCTCAAATCCGCCGGGAAGAAGCTCGCTCAGCTTGTAGGTTTATCGGGGCCAAGCCGGAGAACGTGCATTTTCTGGATCTTCCTTTTTATGAAACGGGGAAAGTTCAAAAAGGAAAGCTGTCGGAAGCAGATGTTTTGAAGATTATTCCATTATTGGACGAAGTCCAACCCCATCAAATCTTTGTAGCTGGCGATTTGGCTGATCCACATGGGACACATAAAGTGTGTTTGGATGCCGCTTTGGCTGCTATTCATGAATTGAAAGCCAAAGACTGGATGAAAGAATGTCGCATATGGATGTATCGTGGCGCTTGGGCAGAGTGGGAGATAGACCATATTGAAATGGCCGTACCTATTAGTCCCGAACAGCTTCGCAAAAAGCGGAATTCAATATTAAAGCATCAATCGCAGATGGAAAGTGCCCCATTTTTAGGGAATGATGAGCGTTTATTTTGGCAACGTGCCGAAGAACGTAACCAGTCTACAGCTATATTATACAATAGTCTGGGACTTGCTTCGTACGAAGCCATTGAAGCCTTCGTGGAATATAAAATAAATGTGAAGTAGCAGCGTATAAAGATGTTTTGTAAAAGCATATAATGTTCACTATATTATAGATTTTCGTTTAGATTGAAAAGAATGTTTGAAAATTGAAAAATCAAACATTCTTTTTTTTTATGTAGCTATATCATTTATCTTCTTTGTCCAATTAATCTTCTTTAGTCGGTTGTTTTGTATAGATATTTGAAAACCAATATGATCTTTTAAGCGTTTTCTGTATAGGATTACAAAC
>Ga0318568_10000102_pt1 | contig 31093 bp, 17 predicted proteins | sample GRESIP088b5f21_FD_203690 | JGI IMG/M metagenome (GOLD analysis project Ga0318568, IMG submission 203690) | Tropical soil microbial communities from Luquillo Experimental Forest, Puerto Rico - GRE.SIPMG.088b5f21 | ecosystem: Environmental > Terrestrial > Soil > Tropical forest > Bulk soil...
GCTTTCATCACCCGTACCGGGAAAGTAACAGCTTTCATATCGTAGCCTTCGTAGTAATGGAAACGGCCTTGCATAGCCAGCACTTCCACATCGCCCAGTTTGCCGACAATGAGTTTTCCACTGTGTCCTTCAACAGTCGAAACGGGGAAATTTGGTATTATTTCGTAAGGAATTTCAGTTTTATCAGTAATTTGAGTAACCAGATTTCCAAGCCCTGTACCCAGAATAATTCCGGTTTTAGGTTTTGAAGGAATTCTGGAACGCAGAAAATCAGCAGTTTCTTGAATTTTCAACAACATAACTTTTAATTTTTTGAATAAATAATTTTTCTTGATCGTGTAATATCTCAACCCGGATAGGCAATGCATACGTCCGGGACTTTAATGATTCAGGGAAATCAGGATTTGAAACCAATCGTGCAGCATCTTTCTCGGTTACAATCAAAAGCTTTTCTTCCGCCTGTATCGAGTCGAATTTGCTTTCTATCTGCATAAAATCTTTCGGTTGAAACGCATGATGATCATCAAAAAACACCGTTTCAATCTTTTTTGTGTAACCCGCCAGATAATCAACTATCGGCTCGGGCGATACAATGCCCGCCACAAGTAAAATAGCCGCATTGGTTTCAGCCACTTTCTTAAAAGTCCACCTATCTGATTCCACTTTTGGAAACACGGGTGTCATTTCATCATAAACATAACCGGAAAAAAACAACAACTGATTCGTTTCAGGCTTCAATTCATCTTCTATTATGCGCATGTCAATGGGCTTCAGGTCGAGCGGGCATTTCGTAACCACAATCATGTCGGCCCGTTTGCTTCCCCTCCTCGCCTCACGCAACCGCCCGTAAGGCATCAAGCAATCCGTGCTGTACCGGTTTGAGTAATCGGTCAGCAAAATAGATAATCCGGCTTGAATATACCGGTGTTGGTAAGCATCATCAAGTACGACCAATTGTAAATCCGGAATGAGGTTTTGCAATTCTGCCACACCATGCACCCGTTTCTCATCAACAGCAACAGTCACCGCCGGAAATTTCTGGTGAATCTGATAAGGTTCATCACCCAGTACCCCACTGTCCGACTCTGCATCTCCCAGATAAAATCCTTTTGTCCTGCGTTTGTAACCACGGCTTAGCATTGCACACTTCCAGTTGGTCTGCAAAAAGGATAGGATAAATTCGGTATGAGGAGTTTTGCCGGTTCCACCTACAGCCAGGTTTCCAATGGAGATAATAGGGATTTTGAATGAGGTAGATTTAAGAATATCACTATTAAACAACCAATTACGAACTCCGGTCACTATTCCGTAAAGCAGCGAAAAAGGCAGGAGGATAATATGTTTTACCGGAGTTTTCAAGTACATGCTATTCAAAAAGATGAAGCGTATGGCAAAGGTACAATTTTTCTTTAAATAACAAGTGTGAACATCCTGGTATCCGGATCGATTCACATAAGGCTCCCCACGCCTCAGGGCACAGGATCATAACCACTCCCACCCCACGGGTGGCAGCTGCTGATCCGCTTTATCGATAGCCAGCCACCCTTAATGATTCCATGTTTTTTGACGGCCTCGATAGTATATTGCGAACAAGTGGGCGTGTACCGGCACCGGGCCGGAAATAGCGGCGAAATACTGTATTTGTAGAAATACACCGGAAGAAGAACGATAAATTGGAGCAGCTTTTTCATACACTTCATCGTTTAAAAAACAGGGTCACCCATTGGAGTACTTGCAGATTCAGCTTCCTGCGATTCGGGAACAATTGCGTCAATCTTTTCAACCAACCGCTGAAGCGCGACTTTCATTTTCTTTTCGATGGCTGCAAAATCAAGTTCCGCATCCGAAACATAGTTGAAAGCAACGTGAACCTGTAAGTGTTTTTCGTTTAATTTCTCAACAAGCTCCTGCTTATTTAGCCGGTAAGCCTCACGCATTAACCGTTTTAGCCGATTGCGCTTTACGGCACGTTTAAACCGTTTTTTAGGCACACTTACCATCACGCTTGCCGCTTCGGCGTCTCTTTTTGATTCAATCAAATACACTACACGCAGCGGGTAAACAATAAACGCCTCACCTTGGGTGAATAAACGGCCGATTCGTTTATCACCGCATAAATGTTCCGGTTTTGCAAATGAGTTTGGGTGGTTCATGGTCAAAAATAAACTATCCCAAAAGTACGGAAATTCTTCGATACTTTCGGGATAGCTAAAACTTCTGGAAACGAATTATTTTTTCGTCTTCTTATTATTTTCTTTTAAAAAATTATCCAATGCCATTGTCATAGAAGGCATTCCCGGCAGCGGAGCTTCAATATCCAATCGTAATCCGGCATCACGAACAGCCTGAGCCGTAGTACTGCCAAAACAACCGATCTGAATGTCGCCCTGCACAAAATCAGGGAAATTTTTCATCAACGATGCAATACCCTGCGGACTGAAAAACAACAACATATCATAATTAAACTCTTCGTCAGGACCAAAATCATTACTAACGGTTTTATACATTACTGCTTTATTATACGTAGTCTTCAATTTTTCGAGCGTAGAGATAGTATCTTCATTTTGCACATCAGAAGTAATAAACAGGTATTTCTCATCAGTGTGCTTATTCATAATTGTCACCAAATCAACTAACTTGCCGGTTGCTCCAAAAAACACCTTGCGCTTGCGATAGTGAATATAACGTTGCAGATACAATGCCACCGATTCCGAAACACAGAAATACTTCATTGTTTCAGGAATAGTAACACGCATTTCTTCACACAGTCTGAAAAAATGGTCAATTCCATGACGTGCATTAAAAATTATGGCAGTATGATCTAAAATAGATATGCGTTGAGTTCTGAACTCTTTCGCCAAAATCGGATCAACCTTAATGAATGGGCGGAAATCAATTTTCACATTATACTTTTCGCTAATGTCAAAATACGGCGATTTCTCGGTTGTTGGCTGAGGTTGCGATACAAGTATCTTCTTAATTTTCAAAACAATAAACTTTAAATATAATTTCCCTAAATAACGAATTTACACACCTGATACAAAGCTATTAGGGGCAAAATTTCGAGGGTGCAAAGATACAACAATATATAAAAAGAAGCTACAGTTTTCTGGAAAAATATTTGAAATAGTTTAATTATGACTAGAATACATGCAACTATACAGGCAATCAAGCTCATTATTTCAATGATTCTATAATAACTATTCGGAATGTAAATTTGCAAAATCATCAGCGGATACAAAACTACACCCAAAAACGAAATAACATTAAAATAACTATCTTTCGCCATTTTTAAGCTTAATGGTGTCAGGAAAACGTACCCGAGCACATTAAAAACAAAGAGTTTCAGCATCAAGAAAAGACAAATCAAACCAAAAAAATAACCATACTCTTTGATTTCAAACTGATCATTCCCTTTGAACAAAATGAGATAAGCATATAAACTCAATACACCAATGGAGAATATATTGATAAAGAATTTGAATCGAAAATCATTTACAGTGGCTTTACTAAAAATACTTGACCGCTCTTTAACCTGAAAGAATGTCTTTACCGTTTCAGTAATAAAGCCCGAGGACTGTGAAATGGCATATACAAGTACAAAAAACAGAATAAAAAGGACAGCAAATACCCAACTCTCAGTTTGCGGAAGCGATGGATGTGGAATACCGATAAAACCTTTAGGAATTAAAGCCACTGCCCTGAGCGAATCAGCCCGATGTATAGAATCGGCTACAGCCAATGAGTCAAGCCTAGCCAATGAATCTGGCAACACTTTCACACTGTCATTCAGAGTCTGTATGGTATCCGGTTGAAGCATATTTGTTTTTAAAGTGCAGCAAATGAACGGGCATTAGAGTCCCAAGCAGTTGAATTTTGAATCGCTGATAAAACTTCTTCCGGAGTTTCAACCACTTTCCACATTTCACGGTGCTCATCCCGCATGAAATGTTCGTCCACAGCTCGGTCAAGCATAGTTATCAGCGCATCAAAATATCCTTCGAGATTTACAATGACAATTGGTTTTGTAAAAATGCCTAACCGCTTCCAGGTAATCACTTCTAATAGCTCCTCCAGCGTTCCGCAACCACCCGGTAAAGCCACAACAGCATCGGCCATCGTGGCCATTTTTTCTTTGCGTTCGTGCATGGTTTCCACTAAAATCAGTTCAGTCAAATTCGTGTGGTTCCATTCCACTTCGCACATAAAACGGGGAATAACACCGGTAATCTTGCCACCTTCTGCCAGAACACTATCAGCCAGTTGTCCCATAAGCCCATTAGAACCGCCCCCATACACAACAGAAAGATTAGCTTTGGCCAAGATTTGTGCTAAGCTCGAAGTCGCATCAAAATAACTGGGCTTGATCTGGGTGCTCGAGGCACAATACACACAAATGGTTTGCATCGGGTTTTGGTAAACAGGTTTATCTTTTCAGGAAATTAAATGCAAAAATACTGTTTTCTTTCCGTATTTCCGTATTTTTGAAGTTCAATTTAAAAATACGGAAAAATGATATTGGTAACCGGAGCTACCGGATTAGTGGGAGGAAATCTACTCTGGTATTTATTGCAGGATAACGAGCGGGTTACGGCCATTTGCAGAGAATCAAGCAACCTAAAATCACTGCGAACTATTTTTAGCTTCTATACTTCAAATCCTGACAAATATCTGTCACGTATCGATTGGAGACTTGCCGATATTCTTGACAAAGAGTCAATCGAAAAAGCAATTTGCAGCGTGACGACAATTTATCATTGTGCAGCAGTGGTATCTTTGGGAGATAACGCAGAGATGTTATTGAAAACAAATGTTACAGGCACTAAGAATATTGTGCAGGCCGCACTTAAAGCCAACGTCCGGAAATTCTGCTTTGTAAGCTCTATCGCCGCATGTGGCAAAGAAAAAACAAAACAGAATATCGATGAAAATTCTGCATGGACCATTGATTCAAACCGATCACTCTATTCACAAAGCAAATACGATTCCGAACAAGAAGTTTGGAAAGGAATCAAATTGGGATTGAAAGCAGTCATTGTCAATCCAGGGGTAATTTTGGGTGTTTCGGGAAACAATAACGGAAGTGCACAACTTTTTTCACAAGTTCAAAAAGGATTATTGTTCTATACCAATGGAGGAAGCGGTTACGTCGATGTCCGTGATGTGGCAAAAGCAATGATTCAACTCACAGATTCAGACATACTAAGTGAGCGATTTATATTAGTTGCTGAAAACGGCTCCCACAAGGACATTCTTTGCCATATGGCCGTTGGTTTCGGAAAACGCAAACCCATAATTCCCATTGGCAAGAAGACACTTTGGCTTGTGGGATATATTTTCGAAATTCTCGGGAAAGCACTCCACTTTCGTCCTCTCATTGACAGAGGAATCGCTCGCTCGGCCACAAACCGGGAATACTATTCGAGTAAAAAAATAGAGAAGGCTATCAACTTTAAATTTACACCTATCGAAGAATGTATCAACGACGTGTGTAAATTTTTGTTGAAAAAGTAACATTATAAGGTTGATTGAATAACTTCTTTGAAAGCTGCTAAAAATAAATTGGCATCTGACTTAGACAAACACAAAGGAGGCAACAAGCGAATAACATTGGTTCCACTCGCACCGGTAAATATCTTTTTGTCAAACAATAAACGGCTTCGAATTTCTTTAACCGGTTGTTCAAATTCAATTCCTATCATCAATCCTACTCCCCTGACTTCTTTAATTTGAGGAATTTTGTTCAATTCTTCGATCAGGTAGTTTCCAATTTTTTCAGAGTTCTCAACCAAATGTTCCACTTTAATTATATCGAGCACAGCAATTGCAGCCGTACAAGCCAAATGACTACCACCAAAAGTAGTTCCAAGCATTCCATGAGAAGCTTCAAATATCGGACTGATAAGCACACCGCCAATTGGAAATCCATTTCCCATTCCCTTAGCGACAGTGATTAAATCCGGACGAATGCCGGCATACTGATGTGCAAAGAATTTTCCACAACGTCCGTAACCCGACTGCACTTCATCCAGAATCAACATTGTTCCGGTAGCTTTACACTCAGCGCTCAATTCTTTCAAAAAATCAATTTCTGGAATCCGGATACCGCCAACGCCTTGAATTCCTTCAATAATCACAGCACAAACATCTTTATTTTTCAATGATTTGCGCACGGATTCAATGTCATTTAAAGCCAGAAACTCTACATCAAAACCTTCGTTTAACGGAGCTACAATCTTAGGATTATCAGTTACCCGAACAGCTGCCGAGGTACGACCGTGAAAACTTTTATCAAAAGCAATCACTTTGCGCCGGCCAGTATGGAATGAGGCTAATTTCAAGGCATTTTCATTGGCCTCGGCTCCTGAATTTATCAAAAAGAGTGAGTAATCTTCGTAACCGGACATTTTCCCCAGTTTATCAGCAAGTTCAGCCTGTAGTTTATTTACGACAGAATTTGAATAGAAAACCAGCTTCTCTGCTTGTTGCGTCAATTTCTGAACATAGTACGGATGAGAATGACCAACCGAAATTACAGCATGTCCACCATACAAATCAAGGTATTCAATTCCGTGGTTGTCGTAGGTCCTACACCCTATGCCTTTTGCAATTTCAATATCAAAAAGCGGATAAACATTAAATAAATTCATCTTCTTCAGAGTTAATTGTATCATTTACATTTCAGCGGATCCAAATTTTAATTTAAATAAACAGCCTACTGAAATTGAATGCAAATGTAATCGAAAATTTACAGACACTCAAACAAATACATTTAAAAAAAATAATGTAATTTTACACCGGTTTTATGCAAAAACATTCTTAATAAAAACAGGAACACATGGAAAAACAAGTAACCATATATTGTAAAAATACAAAATCATATCACAACTACCCTTTGGGAATATCATTAATCGAAATCTACAACGACCTTAAGATAAATTTAAAATACCCCGTAATGGCTGCACGGGTCAATTACAAAGTAGAAGACTTGAATTTCGTGGTTTACAAGCCAAAAGATATCGAATTTATCGACCTAAGCACTTCATCTGGCATGCGGGTATATGTGAGGACTTTGTGTATGGTGCTATCTAAAGCCATCTCTGAGTTATTCCCACAAGCGATACTCCAAATAGAACATCCCATTTCAAAAGGTTATTATTGCAAATTGGAAAATCTGGGACAACCAGTAACTCCCGAAGTAATTTCTCAAATCAAAGATCGGGTAAATCTCATAATTTCACAGGGGAAACGTATTATTTGCGAAGAGAAACAAACAAAAGAAGTAAAGGAACTATTTATAAATAAAGATCTTCAAACCGACAAAACAGCACTTTTTGAAACACTTGGAAATCCTTATTTTAGGTTTTTTAGAATCGACGATTATATTGATTACTACAATGGAGTTCTGCTACCATCTACCGATTATCTGGGCATTTATGATTTGATCAAATATTATGATGGACTATTGCTTTGCATTCCAAGTCGCGAAAATCCAGTGGAATTAGAAGAAGTGGTTCTGTTGCCCAAGATGTACGACATCTACAAAGAATACGTGGGTTGGAACAAACTTATGAAAATAAATAATGTAGGCGATTTCAACATAGCTTGCCGAAACAACCAAACATTTAACATGATAAAAGTATCTGAGGCATTGCACGAAAAAAAAGTAGCTTCAATTGCCGATATGATCTCTCAACGCGCAGAAAAAGTACGTTTTGTCCTAATTTCAGGACCTTCTTCATCTGGGAAAACCACTTTTAGCAAGCGGCTTTCCGTGCAATTAATGGTTTGTGGATTAAAACCGGTAGTGCTTTCATTGGATAATTATTTCGTCAACCGGGATGATACTCCCCGTGATGAAAATGGAGAATGGGATTTTGAGCATCTACACGCACTGGATTTAGACACGCTCAATAGAAATCTTAAACAATTGCTAAATGGAGAGGAAATTGATATTCCATTTTTCAACTTTGAGGATGGCAAACGCTATTACAAAGGAGAAAAACTAAAATTGCAAGAAGATAGTATTTTAGTATTAGAGGGCATTCATGCATTGAATCCCGAATTAATTCCTGAAATAACAACTGAAACCACATTCAAAATTTATGTTTCAGCCCTTACCACCATACCTATCGACAACCACAACTGGATACCCACCACCGACACCCGATTATTACGCCGCATTATTCGCGATTCTCGCTTCAGAAACTATTCAGCGAGGGAAACTATCAGCCGTTGGCCAAGTGTCCGCAGAGGAGAGGAAAAATGGATATTCCCGTATCAGGAAAATGCCGATGTACTTTTCAATTCGGCACTCTTGTTTGAGTTAGCGGTTTTAAAGAGACACGCAGAACCAATTTTAGCAGAAGTACCTAAATACTGTGATGAATATACGGAAACCCACCGGCTGATTAAGTTCCTGAATTACTTCGTACCAATTTTGGATCGCGAAATACCTCCAACTTCTCTGCTCCGGGAATTTGTTGGTGGAAGCAGTTTCAGATATTAATCCTAAAAAACAAATATACTACAACAGATTTGACAAATGTATACAGAAAATATAGATTTTTTTTATACTTTTGCCACAAATCTGTTTACAACCGAACATTTGATTCTGTCGCAAGATTGAGGACACTTCATTGATCTTGCCCCTATTTTAACCATCTCTTTTTACGAGGCACACAGCAGAAAAACTTATCGTGTCTTTATAGAATCACATAAATATTTCCAAAAGTTAAGCACTCTAACCGACTCTTAACTAGCAGAATACTAAATGCAAACCATCCGGATGTCCATTTATGTTTTTTATTCAGATTTATATCTAATAAACAGAAGATACATATATTACAAATATAATCTTCTTACAAAACCCCGACTTAGACATATACTTAAAAAGATCTCAACTTGTTTTACACAAAATTTCATTAAGCCATTTTTCAAGTATTCGCTCTGAATGAGGAAATTATTATTATCTTCTTATTTAATTCTTCTTATTTCGTTTGTCACCGAAGCCCAAAGACGATACGGCTTAATTGACAAAAGAAATGCGAGCACAGGAACTATTATATTTTCACTTGGCCCGGAATTCTGCTTTACCGACACAAAAGCCACTCCCTACACACAAAACATTTTAAAAAACAAAGATCTGTCTATTGGATTTAGAGTCAGATATCCTAATAATTTTGGCTACAAAACTCAAATCAACTACACTGATATTACCGGCTCTGATGGATCATCTAACTCTAGAAATTATTCTTTCTCTTCTAAAATATGGCAAATGTCAATTCAAGGAGAATATACTATCAATTTTGGAGAAAGCTATAGACAACTATCCCCACCTCACTCAATCTATTTCTTTCTAGGTGTCGGATTACTCAATTCAACTGCCGATTTAAATTATGACAAAAGAGCACGATATTTGTACAAAACCAGCCATGATAATCAATACGATATCAACAAAATTTTTCCGCTGGGATTTGGATACCAATATAATTTCTATAACAACTTTCTGGTTGGGATAGAATACAATATAAAATACACCACATCAGATTATATCGATGGTTTCAAACCACCTTATCCCGAATCTAAATCAAACGATATTTTTGAAGGCCTTTCACTTACTGTTGGTTATAAGATTTTCTGAATCTGACCTGCATTTCACAATAAAACAATGCAGTAAAAATCTCTTCTACTGCATTGCCTGCAATTAAAACTAACATCTATTAATTAAACCTCAAATCTTCTATCGTAAAATTACCGTTTTTGAGACTTCTTCATTTTGAGTTGCAGCATATACAACATACGTTCCATATGGTTCATCAGTAGGTATCACCGTTGTTCCATCAGCATTAAACTCTGTCTTCTTTACCAACTTGCCTGTTGCAGGATTATAAACACTTAATTCACCCTTCCTTTTATCTGTATTAGTCACCACAATCGTCTTCTCAGATGCGTAGATTTTAATCTTCTTCGTTTTATAAACGTCAGCACCATATCCGTTTTTATTTTGAGAAGTACTAACATTCTGAGGAGTTGAAGTAGTAGCTACTGTAGAAGTTCCATTGCTCAATGTAGTGGTGGTCGTTGAAATAATTGTATCAGGCTTCAGAACGACTGTAGTTTGAGGTAAGACAGATACGATTTTGAATCGCTTTACAGTTTTTTTATTCTTAGCTGTAAACGTATAGTTTGTCCCATCGGCATAAATGTCGATAGTTTTTCCGGCAACTGAATCCACCAAATAAAGACTGGAATAAGCTAAAGCTATATTTTGATGAGAAAAAGTCAGTGTATAAACAGAATCTTGTCCTGCTATAAAGCCCAAATACGTATTATTAACATTATTCGTAACATCAACTTGATAATTTCCATCGCTTTCCATTGCAAAAAGCTGAGGAATCCGCGAACTACCAATCTCTTTAAATCCATCCCAACCATTATCAAAATTATTTGTACAGGTCGCAACAGAATAGAGCCATACATTGTCTGTATAATTCGATCCTTTGTTTACATCAATACGTGTACCAACTAAATCCTGAGCCGAAACATTTGACACCACTAATATTAATGCCAACTTCGCTAATAATAGCTTAATAGTAGTTGTTTTCATAGTGTGTATATTTATAGAATAATAAGTATTTAGAGAGGCTTGATTATTACCTCACAAATATAATATTTATTACCTATAATACTGGCACACAGATGTTTGTAGCGTTTTATTTGACTCTGTAGTAATTTTTACCACAATAACCTATAAACTGATTTATCGTTAATATTCAATAAATATCCGTTTCAAGACAAACAGATTCTTAAACAATAAAAGAAAATGAAAATAATGAAATTTATGTAGCATTATCGTCAGAATAAAATATAAACACAGGAATAACTACTACAAGTATAAAGTACATAAAAAAATAAGGCAAACCGTTACAAACAATAGGCATGCGGGATCTATAGTTCAGAGAATCTAAATTATCACTCTATTTTTAGCATCAATTAACTCAAAGTGCTATTTTACTAACATTAAATAACTATTAAACTGATTTAATCCCACGACAAACCACAATATATCCTAAGATGTTTCTTTAGAAATAGTACATATTCCAGCAATGTACAAATTAGTAGCGCAGAAAACGAATGCGAAGTTTAACAACATTAAACACAAGTATTTTATTTAAAACAACAGTCAACAAAAACATCTATTCTCCAATTAGTTACACAACAAAACAATACTATGCAAAAGTTTCTTCAACACAAGCATGAACCAATTTAAGAATTATTGTAATAGAAAATATGAATAAAAATCTCCTTTCAAATTACAACTCGGAAATATGGGAAATAACATCCGGAGAATAATACCAGCTATAATGCATCTAGATAAAACAACCCCGTATTATTCAGAAAATAATACGGGGTTGTTTTAACGATTCAATTGTATTGAACTAAAAATACTTTTTCTTCAAAAATCCATAGCTAGCCGCAAGAGCTAGCAAAAACACCCATCCATCCGAAACAGGAATGCGAGTTTTAGGATCTGGATCACCACCAGGGTCAGTCCCACCATGATTAGCCGCATAGCTCACACCTTGCTTAGTGGAAGTCGCTGTTAGATCTGTTGAAAGCGTTGTTATTCCACCATTACTCATGGCAATGGCAGAACTACCATCACTACGACGGGAATTATTATTGGATATAAAAACACCCCCTATATTTGCATTGCCAGACGGACTACTCTTCTGATTTCCATACGCCGGTGACTGAGAAACGCTGTATGAATTTAACAAAGATGAGCCTTCATCAATTTTTGCCGAATAGCTGTAATTACCGGAGGACAGTTTCGAAGAAGTTTCTGAATTATAATCTGGTACGTTTAGTCCCTGATAATCATTATTAGATTCAAAATTGACATTAGGAGCATTCTCTATATTGCCACTTGCAAAATTGACGTTTTGATTTCCAACAAAATTATTGCCTGACTTATACAAATCAGGACTTCCAATTGGGGAATAAAGTACCGCCAAGAGCAATCCTGCCCATGTCAAAACCCAAACCAATATATTTTTACGTTTATTATCCACTTTAATACTTAACAATAATTTGTTTGCTTACTTTTTCTGCACTTGTAACCGCTTTCACAATATATATACCACTGCTAGAGAACAATGGAAATGTAGAAATGGTATTTGCACTAAATATTCCAGTCTTTAAACAACGTCCCATCGTATCATAAACATGTAGTTCACCTTTTTCACTACTTGTATTATCAACATAAATCACATTATTGTCATTAAATACCTTTATCCGGGTCATTAAGTCTTCAGCATTCTTCACATAGGGTTCGGTTACAATTTTAAACCGTTTAACCGGAGTTGAAGTTGTTTCCGCTTTGAAAGCATATTGCGTGCCTGACTTAGTAATATCAACCACTTTATTTTCAACCAAATCAACTAAATAAACGCCAGCATATTTCAATTCCAAGTTTTCATGTTTAAATGTAAGTGTATCTTCCAAATCAACACCAGCTTGAAATCCTAAATAAGTATTATTCAAATCATCAGAAGTACTTATTTGATAATTACCGCTTTCTTCCTGAGCAAAGAGCATTGGCGTGCCAATTGCTCCCGATAATTTATACCCATCCCAGCCACTGTCAAAGCCACGTGTAGTACCAGGTTGTTCAACCAACCACATACAATCGCCATAATGTTCGCCATGTAATGAAATTTCAATATATGTTTTATCCGATGGGCTTTGACTCCGTGGGGATCGTTGCACATTTACATTTTTTGTAATGACCGAACTATACGGAATCGTTAAGGTACCAAGCCCCGATTTAACCTTAACCAAGAAACCCGACATAGACGGAATATCGTAGGGGACAGTTCCTAGTCCAGCATTATTTTGTGGAATCGCTAAATATTGACCCGGAACAACAGGAGCTACAGACGAACTGTAGCCAGTTTCAGAATACCCCGTATTGGTAGCCCAGGCTCCAAACGAACCCGTATTGTATAAATAAACAGTGGGCTCTGTTGTACTTAAATCAAACACTAATTTTCTAATATCAATAGCACCTGTGTAGGGGTTTGAAAGTATATTCTGCCCCGGATCATAAGCCGTAGCGACAGTGTTCGTTAGTGTAATTGTTTTATCTGTATTTATTAATTGACCCTGAAAAACAATAGTAGTAGGGGCATCCTGAGTAATTTCATAGCCTTTAAAAGGGACTAACACATCTGAATTACCTAACGAAGTCCATTTTTGGTATGGAGTTGGCTTACTTTCGTCATACGATCGAACAAAAGAACCATAAAAAGTAGGATCGGCCGTTACAGATGCAACAGGCACTCCAAAATATTGCCAACTGTAATGATACCACAACGAAGTATTAGGATCCTGAACTCCTGTTGCATCATACGTTGCTTTTGAATACATTTCTACTGTTGCATAAACCGGATTGGTTTGAGAAGAACTGAATATTAACGAACCATTTGGCAAATTAGAATCAGACTTTATATAAATCCGGTCGGCACTGGCAGAGGTTATTTGTTGATTGACCACTATATTTTTATTAGGAGACACGACTAATTTTCGATTAGTTGTTTGATTTACCAGGTTTCCAACCGTATGATTGTCATCAACGTACAAATCATTCAGGGCATTACTGCCATAACTGTTTGAAGGGGATGCAAAAACCACATCATCACCCGGTGCGGGAACAAATCCCGCCGACCAGTTAGTTGGAATATTCCAATTGGTACTGGAAGCAGTACCCACCCAGTAATTCGGAACTGAATTCACGGTCATTATAATGGTATTGGATGTGACGGGTGTAGAAACACAAGCGCCCACCGGAGTCATTACACATGAAACTTTATCATTGTTTGAAGGAACATAACTATAAGTCGCACCGATTGCACCTGTCACTAGTTTTCCATTCACATACCATTGATAAGTAGGCGCAGTTCCCCCATTAGTAGGTTTAGTCGTAAAAGTCACCATTGTGCCCGCATTGACCGGATTAGCCGAAGCCGAAGCAATTACCAATGAAGGAGCAGTAGAAGCAACATTAACGTTAATTAAAGCTGACACTTGAGTTATTGCCTGAAAACCAATATCATCTAACGCGAAATCATTACCAGGTCCGTCTGTATTTATGTTAACCAATAATAAATTAGCAGACGAGTTTGCTCCTGAATTCCAGTTATATACATATTGAGTCCAATTGCCAGCAGTAGTCATTGCAGTAAAAGTGGGACCCACAACAACTGTATTTATTTTAAAAGTCAACTGGGGAGGGCTACTACTCACAACACTTTGTATCCAATAGGTAAACTGATAATTTGTATTTGGTTGAACAGGTACTGTTTCCGACCAGATAGTCACATTTGCAGCCTTTGAGCCATTAATAACCATCTGCATACCTACTGGAATTGGGCCACCAATTGTGTGATCAGGACTTTTCGAGTAACCTGAATGTACAGAATTTGGATCTGCTACAACCGTATACTGCCCTTCGCCCGTATTCCAAGGTCCCCCAGAAGACAGAGCGGTTGAACCTGTTCCTGCATACAGATAAGCTGTATTAAAACCCGTATTACCTGCTTCGAAATCGCCATTGGTTACTAAATTGATTCCACTCAATACACTGCCTGTGACAATATAATCTCCTGTATTAGCGCTAGTAACAGGATTAATTATCGGATCTCGACTGGTTGAATAAAAATTATTGGGGCCTGTCCAATATACATTCGAAATATTTGTAGAAGCTGTAGTGTGTAAATTAATTGTATTTAAGGCACAATTAATACCTCCATTTGCAACAATAAAAGTTGAAGTCGCAGCCACAAAACCACTACAAGTAACGTTATTAGTAACTGACCCTGAGGTTAAAACAATACTCTCAGAATTATAACTCCCAACTGCCAAACCTGCTTTTAATCGAACATAAATGGTTGTGTTACTATTATTTGGAACAGTAAATGGAGTTTTTGTATATGTCACACCAAGATCTTTTGAAACTTCATAGTCAGTTGGAGGAGTAATGGTAATCGGATTAGTCAACCTAGTGCCATTTACTACAAATGATTGCAAAGCCGAAGGACCAAAATCATAAACATAATTGAAGCCTGTTAAAGATATTAGAGAGACATTGATAGCGGGCGGCGGAATAGTATTTATTTTAATGTAGAATGTTTTTGCATAGCCATTAGCATCAGTAGTTTTAAAGATTACACTACCCAACGTGAGTAAGCTAATATACTCTACTACACTTCCATTAAGAAAAGAGAGCATGCTCGCAGGAGACTGATTGCCCCAAATCAAATTACTGCCGGCTGTAGCAGCTGAAGTAAGTGGCGCTGTAAAGTTTTTATTCACATTGGAGCTGTTATCCGCAGCATCTAGGTTGAGTGGAACTACGGAAAGAGACGACCAAGCTTTAGCTGTAGCATCTGAACTTCCGTAAAAAGCGGTTAGTTGAGGATAATATCCTTGAGTAAAAGTCCAATAAGTACCTGCATTCCATAAAGGAGTAGCACTAGCTATTTGAGAAGTAGTATACCCCCCCACAGTATTAGTTATACCAGATTTATTTATATTTGTTCCATTTGCAAATATAGATTGTCCCGTTCCTTGATTATCATACGTACAATCTGTTACATTTGGCCAACCACTAACGGCACCTATAAAGCCTGCTGTTTTATTAGTAGTCGTTCCTATAACATTACCTGTAGCATAACATTGGTTTAAAGTTCCCCCTGTGCAGCTTCCTAAAAAACCACCTACATTTGAAGCTCCTTGTACAATTCCTGCAGCATAACAATATTGAAAAGTTGGACTATTTATCAAAGAGCCGACAAAACCGCCCACATACTGATTCGACCCCGTCACACTCCCTGTAGCATACGAAGATGTAACTCCACCTCCATTTCCACTCCAATAACCAATAAATCCACCCACATAGTTATCGTTTGTCGTTGTGACACTACCTGTTGCAAAACAGTTTGTAATTGTACCATTAGATGAGTCATACCCAATTAAACCTCCTACGTAATCATTTCCTGCTGAAACTGGTCCAGTGGCAGAACTATTCGATATAGAGCCACCATTATTAAAGTATCCAATTAAACCTCCAGTATAGCCATAAGTTGAGTTAACAGTAACTGAGGTTGAACAACTTGACACAGCTGCAGTGTTATTAACAAAATATCCGACCAACCCGCCAGTATAAGAATAGGATCCGGAAGAACGTCCTGTGCTTGTTATAGTGCCACTGGTTACTGAACAATTTTGAATAGTTTCATTCCTTGTGTATGAGTAGCCAATTGCACCTACTAATCCTCCAACCATATACAATCCTGTTATATTAACAGATTGAAGTTTCACATTTTTTATTGTTACACCAGTCCATCCCGGATCTTCTACCTGACCGAAAAATCCAATCGGGAAATCGTTTATATTGACATAAACATTTGAGATTATATGGTTTTGACCATCAAAAATTCCTTCAAAAGGCCTACTAGAAGAAGCATTATATCCGATCGGTGTCCATGTTTTATTATTGAGATTCAAATCGTTTGTCACCTGCAAGGTATATCCAGAAAAATTATTTGATCCGTTATTTACTTGCTGAGCTACCCATGCCAAGTTGGCACACGTGACGATAGTATAAACATTCCCTACTGGCGCGGCTGGGGCAGTAATAGTTGTTCCATCCCATGTATCAGCAAAACTCTGACTGACACTCGCAACTAAAAGTAGTAATGCAATAGCAAATTTTTGGTATTTTTTTAGACGAATGACATCTACACCAGTTTTTAAGGCACAGAGACAAACATTAACCAAGTTTTTGATTAAACTTTTGGCGCTAATAATATTTTTAAAGTTTCCAGTGTAGAAGTTCACCATCAGGTCAAAGGGATTATGGATTTGAAATGTAAACTCGAAAAACGTGCAAATATACACAAAATTTATGATAATAGAATATATACTACTTCAATTCAAATATTTTTTGCCACAAATATGATTTTAAATGCCTCAAAAAGTCGACAAACAAAGGGGAAAACATATCGTTCTATAACAATATCAGTCATTTTACGATCTTATTAATTATGAAGGAAAAGCAGAGTGATTCTATACAATTGATCTGAATATAAAACAAATAGCTTTTAGATCTTATATTACAATAATAGAAAAAGTGAGAAGCAGGAGCGAGGATTAGGTTTGTGTACAAAATACAACAATCGTAAATAAATGTTTGTTCGTGGTTTGACAACAATTTACAGGTTAACATCCCCATTTTGTGGCAAATAAGAATTTTTACGATTTACCAGATGTAGAAAACCCACGCAGCTTGATAAAACAACGTGGGTTCAAATTAAGAATTCAGCCAATTAAGCCGTAAAGAACTTCTTTTTTATAAAACCATAACTTGTAGCAAGTACCAATAGAAATAGCCATCCATCCGACACCGGAATACGTGTTTTTTGATCGGGATCACCACCGGGGTCGGTTCCTCCCTGATTGCCGGCATAGGAAACCCCACGCTTCGTAGAGATTGCAGTCAAATCGGCCGACAAGGTAGTAATACCACCGTTATTCATTGCAATTGCAGAACTGGACGCACCACCATTACCACCATTACCGGATATAAAACTCCCGCCAGCACCCATGCTACCCGATGAGCCATTCTTCAGATTCTGATAAGATTGTGATTGAGAAGCACTATATGAAGCTGCACTTGAGATATCATGATCATTCGAAGCCGTTATTGCATAATTATAGTTTCCGGAAGAAAGCTTCGCGGAATTTTCGGAATCGCCTTCAGGCAAATTCAATTCACTATAATCATTGCCCGAATCAAAATTGATATCAGGAGAATTTTCAATATTACTTCCATTCAAATTTGTATTCTGGTTTCCAACAAAATAAGTTGAAGATTTATACAAATCAGGACTTCCAACCGGGGAATAAAGAAGAGCCACAAGCAATCCTGCCCATGTAAAGATCCAAACCAATATGCTTTTCCTTTTCTTAGTCACCTTGATATTTGACAATAAATTGCTTGCTTACTTTTTCTGTCCCGAGAACTGCTTTCGCCATATAGACGCCACTGGTCGAAAATAACCTGAACACCGAAATTTGATTAGCTCCGAAAACTTCTTTCTTTAAGTAGCGCCCCATCACATCATAAAAGTAAATCACACCTTCTTCATTACTTGAATTATCAACAAAAAAAGCATTATTATCATTGAAAACCTTTAGTCGAGAAGTCAAGGCATCGATTTTTTGAATCTGTGTTCCTGTTATGATTTTAAACCGTCTAACAGGCGTTTTAGCTACTCCGGTTTTAAATACATACTGCGTACCTGGTTTAGTAATATCAATTACTTTATTTTCAACCAAATCGGCCAAATAGATGCTATTATATTTTGTTTCAAGATTTTCGTGCACAAAGGTTAATGTATCTTCCGCATCTACCCCGGCCTGAAAACCCAAGTAAGTATTACTAATATCTTCGGAAGTACTTATCTGATAGTTGCCACTTTCTTCCATCGCAAATATCTGCGGAGTTCCTGCTGCTCCAGCCAATTTATACCCATCCCAACCATTATCAAAACCACGCGTAGTCCCCGATTGATTAATAAGCCACATGCAGTCACCGTAATGTTCGCCTCTCAGCGATATTTCCATATATTGTTTATCGGAAGGGGCTTTACTTCTTGGAGCCCGTTGTAAACTGACATTCTTAGTAATAACAGAATCGTAGGTTATTGTCAGGCTTCCAAGCCCCCCTCCAGTATTTTTGATCAGAAATCCCGACATAGATGGAATGTCATACGGAATTGACCCTGTACCAGCTGCATCTTTTGGTATCGCAATATATTGTCCCGGAGTAGTAGAACCTGTACTGTATGTGCCCTCTCCCGCATTATTCACCCAGCTGCCAAATGAACCTGTATTATACAAGTAAATGGTTGATTCTGTATTTGCTCCAAAACTTAGTTTCCTGATATTGATAGCAGCAGCATAAGGGTTTGACAGGATACTCTGACCGGGATCGTACGCTGAGGATGTATAAGGAAGTGAAATGGTAGTATCCCTATTTACTAATTGACCCTGAAAAACAATAGTTGTTGGTGCATCCTGAGTAATTTCATAGCCTTTAAATGGAGTTAGAACTGACGAATTTATCAAAGCTGTCCACTTGCCATTAACCACCGAACTTGATTCATCATACGCCCGGACAAAGGAGCCATAAAAAGTAGGGTCGGCGGTTACCGAAGCAACCGGTACTCCAAAATACTGCCAGCTGTAATGATACCACAACAATGTATTAGGATCCTGAACCCCAACAGGATCATAGGTTGCCTTCGAATGCATTTCCACCGTAGCATAGACGGGTGAAGCATTGTAGAAAATTAAAGAACCATTCTGCTGGCTGCCATCCGGGTAAGCTTGTATGTAAATACTACCTGGAGATGAAGCACCATTTGTAGTTACTGAACCTTTGACTGTAAGACGTTTGGCTGGGCCAACAATCAATTTTTTAGTTGACAAATTCGTGAGATTGCCAATCGTCCTATCACCATCCAATACCAGGTCATTCGCAGCATCACCATACGAAGTTGATGCTGTGGCAAAGGTTACATCATCTCCCGTAGCTGGAACATAGTTTGCCGTCCAGTTTGAAGCCGTGTTCCAGTTTGTCCCATTCGTTCCTAGCCAGTAATTCGGGATAGTGATAACATTCATTGTTATCGATGCCCACACTGGATCTGAAGAAATCAAACAATCAGAATTTGATTTCATTACGCACTTCACCACATCATTGATCGCAGGAACATAAGAATATACAGGATTTGTTGCACCCGAAAGCGCTATATCGTTTACATACCACTGGTACGTTGGGGCAGTACCTCCATTGGTAGGTGTAGCTGTGAAAGTGACATTGGTACCCATGTTGACCGGGTTTGCCGAAGCACTGACACTGACACTGGCAGGCGACGAAGTTGCAATAACAGAGATATTCACAGAAGACGAAACAGTATACACCGGTTGAAAAACGATATCATCCAAGGCAAAGTCATTCCCAGATGGAAGTACTTGCTTATTAACCAAAGATAATAAAGCCGTGGTGCTGGATCCTGAATTCCAGTTGTAAAAAAACTGTGTCCATGTACCACCTGTAGCATTTGCAGTATAGATCGAACCGATTGGTGTTATCACGCTTTGGTCATTAGTAACATATAATTGCAGCTGGGAGGGTGCAGCATCAGTTCCACTTCCTACGCTTTGCACCCAGTAGGAAAACTGATAGTTTGTGTTGGGAACTACAGGCACTGTTTCATACCAAACATTAACTCCGGCAGCAGTAGCCCCATTAATAACCATTTGGAACTTTCCTGGATTAGAATGATCCGGCCAAGAGCCAAAATTTGTATGCACTGATTTTGGTAAAGCTACAACAGAATAAACACCTTCTTTTCCTAGAGCCCCATAACCTGTCCCATCATTATAAGTGGAATCCCTGTAAACATAATCACTACTAAATCCGGTTCTTCCGGATTCAAAATTTCCATTTGCAATTAAATTAACAGAGTTATCCACATAATTAGCTGTAACCGTATAAAGACCGGACATGGCAGTTGTGGCCGCACTAATAGTTGGCTTTGCTAGTGTAGAATAAAAACCATTCGGACCAGACCAATACAGATTAGACAACCCAGCCCCTGAGCTGGTGAGGTTTATAGGTGAACCGGCACAATAGGAGCCTCCGCCTCCAGCAGTGATCCCCGGGACAACCGTACCGGAGCAAGCTACCGTCTTCGATGTTGCGCTCGTAGAAGCCAGCGAGATATTCAAAGGTCCATAGCCACCCACAACCAATCCTTGTTTGAGGCGTACATAGACCGTAGCATTTACATTTCCCCCAACCTGAGTCAGCGTGATCGGAGTTGACTGAAACACACCTCCGGAAAGCGTCGATATTTCGAAATTCGAAGCCGGAGGCGTAACCGTGATATTATCAACAAGCCCGGAACCAACTACTGCAAAAGATTGTTCGGCCGATGGACCGGAACCAACCACATACGTCAGTCCGTTTAAAGTGGCGGCTGAACTTGTGATGGCCGGATTATAAATATTTATGGTATAATCTTCAACCTCACCTGTTTCTCCACTACACGGACCAAAAACAGCCTGCCAGTAATTACAGGCAACCCTCATTCGCGTTGCCCCGACAACCGCTCCGGCAGGAACAGTTATGTTCAACGGACATAAAGATGTTTTTCCATTCGCCACATTCGTAACACTTCCCAGATCAAAAGACTCTCCTGCATCGACAAAGTCACCATCGTTATTCCAATCGATCCAGGCTTTTGCAAACACCTGGTTATTCCCATTCGTATTCACATTTACCGTAAGCGGATAAGTACTTCCAACCAGCACATTGGTAGATTGTGAGGTATAGTCGCTATAAGGAGCCGGTTTGGCAGAAGAGTTGTTTATCGTATTGAAATTAACCTGGGTTATACTGTAGGCGGAATTATCCCCCGCTGCCGAACAGTAACCGGCCGGAGTAACCGTTCCCGAAACAGTAAGATTTACTGTAGAAGCATTGAGTGAACTAAAAGCAATTACTTCGTTTGCATAAGTTCCAACTGCCAATCCGGCTTTTAAACGCATGTACACCTGCACATAATTTACAACCCCTCCCGATTGGGTAAGTGTAAGAGGTGTCTGACTGTACGTTGAATTATCTAACGAGACTTCAAAATCTGCCGGCGGTGTAATGGTAATGTTATCAAAAAGATTCGTGGCATGCAACGTGATTTGTTGATTGCCTGAAGGACCGTTGCCGTGCGCATACGTAAAACCGGTCAGCGAAGTGGTATTAGCCCCGATATTTGGCATTCCCATTCCGGTGAAATCGCCAAAAGCAGTTACCCCATTGGCGGTAAGCGTATTTGAACCAAGTGCAGAAAAACCAACCCAAGGCAATAAACCGGTATATTCAGCGGCATTTTGAAGATATTCCCCACCAACAACATCGGAAGAATATACATAAGTTCCGGTAACATTGCACGTAAATGAGGTGATACCGGATTGACTAACCGTCCAATAGCGTTTCAGGTAATTGGTTGGGCTTTGATTTTGTGGGTGTTTAGCATTGGTTACATTTACCGCTACATAAGCACCCGGAGCATATGTTCCTGCTGTAAAATTAAGTGTTACAGGCGAATAATCGGCCCCATTTGTCACATCCCCGATGGGGAAGGTGAAGGAGCCATTGGCATTAATCATTTTGATTAATTTCCCGGAACCATCAGCCACTATCATGCACTGATTATTAGGCGATGCAATAGAAATAACCGCTGAGGCCCCTAATGTCAAGTTATAAGATCCTAAAGTCAATAATGTGTTATTATTGATAGTCAATACACCATTAACAGTTTGACTACCCACTAAAGAAAAGTCTTCTCCACCATTAGTTCCCAAAATCAAATTATTAAAAGAGGTCGAAGTACCTCCGCCAATGTTTTTGTTGGCACCTTTCATCGTCACCGCGCCTGTACCAGCAGAAAAAGTTGCACCATTATTTGTCCAGTTGCCCGATTCATTTAACATTGATCCAGCTGTAAATGTACCCGAAGTCAACGTTAAGTCACCGGTAACATTCATAGTAGCCGGCGCCGTAAAATCGCCGGATGTTTCCGTAAAAGTTCCGCCAACATTCAAAGTTGTAGTGTTTCCGCCGACATTCAGCACTGACGTCTTGTTTACTACTACATTGTTGAAGTTCTGAGTGGCTACACTCCCATTAATCGAAGCCAAGTTTCCTCCAGTAAAAGTTACCGTGCCAGTTCCGGGAGTAAACGAGCCATTATTAGTCCAGTTACCGCCGACAGAAATATTTAAACTATTGGAATCAAATGTCCCCTGGGAGATAAGGACATTACCAGAAACAACAGACGAAGCTGATAGCTTAACGGAACTAGGATTGTTTAAAGTAAGATTATTGGCTCCTGTAAAGCCATTTCCTGTCACTTGGGCTACAGTCCCGTTATAGGTGTAATCTGCTCCCATGCTATAAGTTCTTGTTCCACCGACTTGTATTGAACCTGTAGCCCCCGAAGCTGACAACCCTCCTGAATTAGCCGTAATTATACCAGCCCCCGAATTAAGAGCAAACGTGGCAGTAGTTCCATCCAGCACCGAAGTTCCGAAATCAACTATAGACCCTGATAATATTGAGAAAGGAATGGTACCCGAAATGGTTCCTGCACTTTTAGCAAAAGTTTGAATTGATGAACCAGTAAAGTTGAATGTACCGGTACCACTTCCTCTGGCCAAGGTGCCACCACTCATAGTAAAATTACCATCTAAGTTTAATGTACAGACCCCACTAGTCCCATTTAACGTTAGATTACCTCCCGATTGGATATAATTACCTCCTATATTTGTGGAAAAGTTTACGCCACTTATGGCTAGATTTAGAACCTGCGGGGTTGAACCTGTACTCAGCAAAGAAAAATTTCCGTTAATGGTAGTAAGATTACCAACGAGAGAAACGGTAGCAGTCTGACCAGTACAATTCCACGTAAAGTTTCCAAATGACTGATTAAAGCTTGTAACCGTTGGAACGGTAGTTGTTATCCCTGTAACCAAACAAGTTGAAGCCGCATCCCAAGTGGCCGTAGGAATGGCACCTCCATTAAGTGCATGCTGGTAAACACCATTAGCATTTACCAACATAGTTCCAGTAATAACCCCCGTACTTTTATTGATATAAGTTCCATTCACATTAATCGTAGTAGCTGTAACTGTAAAATTTGCGTTAACAGTAAGAGTACCACCCTGACTAATTGAAAGGGAACCTAGATTTTTTGTATTTGCATTCACAACGACAGACATTCCTGAAGGAATAGTGACAACATCACCATTGGCAGGCACACCGCTTGGAGACCAATTGCCTGCAGTATTCCAATTTCCACTAGTTGCCAATGTCTTGGTTGCTGCTTGAGAAAACAATGTAACCAATAGCAAAGCTACTATAAATGCAGTTTTGTTTATACAATTTAATCGGATTGATTGTGTTTCACGAATCGGAGCAATAAATCTCGGGGAAGGTTGATTGGTAATATTGTTCGAACCCTTGGTACAAAGAACCGTCTTAATCGAGCTCTTGAATAAAGTTATGATGTTGAGTTTGGTGTTAAAGCATCCTATGTAAAAGTTCAGCATCCGGCGGGGTCTATTTTGTATTGAAATCAAATCTTGAAAACATACAAAAATACGCAGACTTTATACGAATAAAAAAGCAAGTGATTTCTTTCGTATTTATTCGTTATTCTTTAACGAAACGTTTCGACAATGTAGAGTTAAATAAGTAATAGAATATGCTACAACCCTTTCTGGCAGGGCATTTTGAGATTTTCCCTGATACAATGGTCCAAGTTTTCCCACGGTTCCGGCTCTACGAAAAAAAGGAGGTAACAACAGCCAAATCAATACAAGCGGTATCACATTAAATGACTGGCAATGTTCGCTATTTTCACAGACTGGGGATTGGATTTGGAGGGTGGCGTTAAGCCCAATGGGCGGACAGCTTATGTGGCAATTATTCCTGCTAACAGAAATATAAAGTAAAATATAAGCATTCGTAGTAAAGTAGCATTTACATCAGGAAACCCTACACATAAATATTGAAGAGGCGGTACAAGGAGCGTTTGGGAAAGCAAACTATTTACTCACCCTGTCAAATAAGCTAACGTTCAAATAATTGAACAAATATCGGGAATGCTTTTTACATAAACGAACATTTCCGGTCCTATTTTCTGATATCTATTATACTAATTTGAAATCTTTATTGATATCCGCCCGGAATGACGGTTAATGACGTGTGTGCCACAAACAGAAACGAGCCTGGCTTCAGGAAGCCAGGCTCGTTTCTTCTTTTGAAAAAGAACTGTGATTGGGTACTATTCAATCAGCTTATTGGTAATGGCGTAATGAGTAAGCTCCACATTACTTTTAATTTTCAATTTCTCAAAAATACGGACACGGTAAGTAAAGACAGTACTGATACTCAATTTCAAATCGCTGGCAATGTCTTTTACTTTCTTGCCGGAAGCCAACAGGTACATGATTTCCTGTTCGCGGTTAGACAATGTTTCGTGAGGCATTTGTTCATTCTTGTCGGGCATAAAGTCGAAAGCTAATTGCTCGGCCAGCGTAGTGCTCAGGTAGCGGCCTTTAATATAGACTTTCCGAATAGCAACAACCAATTCTTCAAGGGCAGTATCTTTACATACATAGCCCGATGCCCCGGCTTTGAGCGTGCGAAGCGCAAATTTATCTTCGGGATGAATGCTTAGCACCAGAATATGCATGTGTGGTTTCAGATTTTTCAAATCGGCTATCAAATCCAACCCACTGCGTCCGGGCATATTCATATCCAACAACATAATATCGCAGTCAATGTCTTTGATATTATGCAATACTTCATCCCCATTCTGGGCCTCGCCAACCACCATTAAATCGGCTTCTTCTTTTAATATTTTTTTTAATCCTTCACGAATAATCTCGTGGTCGTCTACAATAAATACCTTTATCATAACCTTGTTTTTATTATTTTATGCTTATTATTTCCAATATTCTTTTAAAAGCAGCTGATTAAAAATGCCTGAATACATTAACAACCAAAATTATTAATTGTTCATCATTTCTTAATCGCCGGGTAAGGAATCTCTACCTTTATCAAGGTTCCCTTGCCCGAACGGCTGGATATCGACAGCTCGCCATCAAGCAAAAAAACGCGTTCTTTCATCCCGATCAGGCCGTAGGAATCGTGTTTGCTTCTATAATTATCCTCCATACCGATTCCATTATCGCTTATTTCGAGAATCAATTTATCATTTTCGGTAAAAAAGAGAATCTTCACGGAAGTTGCCTGTGCGTGTTTAGCCACATTGGTTAATGATTCCTGAACAATTCGAAACAATGCAACGGATTGTTGGGTATCCAATTGAAGATCCTTCACTGAGCAGTCGAAAAAACAATTTATACTGTGTCTTTCCTGAAATTTATTAACCTGTAATTTAACAGCCTCTATAAAACCCAGCAAATATAATACTTCCGGCCTTAAATCCGTCATAATTTTCTTAGTAGTTTTTAAAGTATTATCAACTAAGCCAAAAAGATTGTCAAAAACACTCAAAATATCTTCCGCAGATGTATTTTTTATTACTTTTAGTACTTTCTGCTTCAGCATGCCCAATTCTATTTTTATAGCTATCAGGATTTGCCCCAGTTCATCATGAATCTCCCGTGCCAACAGGATTTTTTCTTCCTCGCGAACACTTTGAAGGTGCGAAGCAAATTTTTTCAATTGCTCCTGCGAGCTCTTCAGTGCACTTTCGGCCTGCTTACGATTCGTGATATCGCGAATAATGAAAATCATTTTCGAAGGTTGCCCCGATTGATCCCAGATTATATCACCATTCACTTCAGCAAAGAATATCTCCCCGGTAGCTTTCTGAATCTTATAGCCTATGGTACCCATATAGCCATTAAACATAAGCTCCGTATTTTTCATCGCCCGCTCTTTGTCAACCGGTGCAATAAAATCGAACATGCTCTTGCCAATCATATCAACATCGGTTTCGCACCCGTAAATCATCAATCCCGCCGGCGAAACCATGCTCACCTTGCCATCCATCTCGACCACCACAATTGCATCGGGCGACGCATTCAGCACGGAGCGGTATAATTCTTCGCTTTGTTTAAGCGCAATTGCCGCATTCTTCCGGTCAGTAATATCCTGAACGACCCCTATTACTTCAACCGGGTCATTATTAGCATTGAATTTTAGTTCGCCAATGGCATGTACCCAACGTTCCGCCCGGTCACTTTGCCTGATAATTTTGAACTTTTTATTAAACTTGGCATTGTTCTGAAAAACATCAACCTGATAATGATCGATTAATTCCTCGCGCCAATCAGGATGAGCAATGGACAACAGCGCAGCGAGTGATTTGGGGTAACCGGCGTCAACTCCCAGAATGTTATCTAGGGTCTCGGAACTCCTCCAAACACCTGAAACTATATCGATGCTGCAGTTGCCTATCATGGCAATGATTTGCGTCTCTTTCAAAAAAGCTTCGCTGCGTTTCAGCTTATTCTCGGCATCCATACGGGACGATATGTCAACAACAAACCCAAGAAACAGGCTTTCAGACAATTTAACCGTGTCGACCGCAACATAACACCTGTTTTTATCTTTCCTTACAATCTCAAATTCATCTTTCGCATATCCGTCAGCCGTAACAACTTTAAAATGATTCTTAAATACTTCGAACGATTCAGGCGAAATCAAATCATTTTGACTCATGGTAATCAATTCATGCTTACTGTATCCGGTAATTCTTGAAGCTGCCGAGTTCACTTCAGTATAGATCCCAAACTCGTTTGCAACAAAAACTCCATGCGGAGCAAACTCAATGTAATCATGAAACTTATTTTCGCTATCGCGCAATGCCTTTTCGGCCAGGTTTCTCGATGTAATATCTCTTATAAACCCATCAATATGGCTGGGGTTACCCTGAGAATCCAAAATCAGTTTTGCATTCAGTGAAGCATGTTTTAATTCTCCGGTCTTTGTTTGAATATCAATCTCATAATCAGCAACCATACCATCCTCAAGTAATCGATCAAGCGCCGTCTGACGGTCTTCGGTCCGGGCATAAAGCTTTTCAATCAGGGTCCCAATCACTTCATCCCGGTCATATCCGGCAAAATGCTTTATGGATGGACTGGCATCGGTAAACGTTCCATCTACCGTAACCTGATAATACACATCTTGCACATTTTCAAATATGCTCCGGTACTTTTCTTCACTCTTTCTTAGTTCCTCCGAAACAATCTTTCTGTCGGTAATATCCTGAATGATACCAATCATCTTGACCGGCTGCTTAGATTCATCAAAAATCAACTCTCCCAGTCCGTGAAGCCAGCGTTCCTCACCATCATTCAACCGAATAATTTTATATTCCTGATCAAATTTCAGCTTATTGCCAACAACTTCATTGACAAAATAATTGCTCATAAACTCCCGCCAATCAGGATGAATTATATTAAGCCAACCAGTCAGATCTTTATCATAACCGGCATCAATTCCAAATATTGTATCGAGTAGCTGCGAACTCTGCCATTTGTCATCTACAATATCAAAAGTATAGGTCCCAAGCCGGGCAATAACCTGACTTTCTTTCAGGTAATGCTCATTTTCTCTTAAGGCTTCTTCTGCTTTTTTTCGTTCAGTGATATCAATGATTATACCCTCAAGTACTTTTACATTTCCATCGCTGTCATAAACAGGCAGACCTTGCTCCCACACCCATTTGAGTTTGTTGTCAGCAGTCAGTATTTGATACTCTTCACGTACAAACTCCTTATTTTTGACAGCTTCTTCCCAGACTTTCCACAAATGATCCCGGTACTGAGGCAATATCAGGTCGTTGAAAGAGATGACATTGTTATTTAGCAAATCCGAAATCTGATATCCCGTCAAATCAACAAATCCCTCTGAAATAAACTCCATGGTCCATTGGTTATCAAACTTACAGCGATAAGCCATACCCGGAAGATTAGACAGCAGCACTGATTTGCTTCGTTCGCTTTCCCTGAGTTTTTCTTCTGCCAGATACTTCTCCGAAACATCCGAAAAGACCAGAACAACACCTATAGTTTCTCCCGCTTTATTTTTAATGGGCGCAGCACTATCGGCAATATGATATTCAGGTCCGGCCTTTGAGATTAAAACTGTATGATTTGCAAGCCCAACACTCTTTCCGGTCTCCAGAACTTTATCTATCGGATTGTCAACGGGTAGCCTGCTTACTGAGTTCACAATATTGAACACGCTGGTTAAAGGCTTGCCTTTAGCCTCGAAAAACCTCCAACCGCTGAGCTGCTCGGCAACTGGATTCATATTGACAACCAATCCATTTATATCTGTGGAAATGACTCCATCCCCAATGGAATGTAACGTTACTGCAAACGTCTCTTCACTTTCATGCAACAATTCATTAACTTTCTCTTGTTCTGCAATTTGCCGTTTAAGCTGAACATTTTTATACATTCGCTCCGAAACATCGTTGGCATACACAAACAACATATCAGCAATCTTCCTGAATCGGTCAACAGACATTACAGGCACTTCTCTAAGCGCCTGTAAGAACTCATCTTTATCGGCGCCAATTTCTTCGGCATATGCCAACATGCTCTCCTCATCAATATCCACATCCCTTACCTGTCCGATCAGCCAGTTGGCAACATGCCTGTTTTCAACGGTGATACTGGCACTTGCATCCCACAGTCCGCCACTAAGGCAGGGCTGCAAAGATGGACCAGCAAGGTTATGTTTACCTATAGATGCATCTGATTTAATGCAATTCAAACATCCTTTCTCTGTCTTCCGAATTATGTCGTTACACAACCGGCAGAAATTACTTGGTTTGGTAATCGGAGTTCCATCCGGATACGTAATGATAGAAGCAACTCCTGTTGCGTTTGAGAACAGCTCTTGCATTCGCTGAATTTCTTCAATATCGAAAATATCAGTGGCATAAAATTCGGAGCCATTGTCAAAATCTAAAAAAGGAATTTCAATTTCAGCTTTCATTGAGTCTAAATTATAGGCAATTATCTAAAACTTTGAAATATTGATTTTCAGTTGTAAGAGACAGGCAGAACCGAATTCACACCTAAGCAATGATAATAGAAGCATTCCAATAAAATCAGTACAGCGAATCAATAACTAATTCTGATACGGCATGGTGATTTTTATGCATGTTCCTTTGTTTTCCTCGCTTGAAATTATTAACTCACCGTCCAACAGAAACACGCGTTCTTTCATTCCGATAAGTCCATAGGAGTCATGATTTTTCTTGCGATTTTCATTAAACCCAATTCCATTATCTACAATCTCCAATAGCAGCTTATCTTCATTTTGCAGAACCCTTATCACCACTTCGGTGGCCTTAGAGTGTTTAGCAACATTATTCAACGCTTCCTGAATGATCCGGAACAATGCAACTGACTGCTGCGAATTCAGCTCCACTTTTTCTTTATTATTCTCAAATATACATGATATTTTGTACCTTTCTTGAAAGCTCTTAAGATGCTGTTTAACCGTATCAATAAATCCCAGTAAATCAAGAACTTCCGGTCTCAAATCGGTCATAATTTTTCGGGCAGTTTTGATCGTATTGTCTACTAAGGTTGAAAGAGCCTCAAATTTGACCAGAACTTCACTAGCATGCTTATTATCAACTCCTTTTAGTACATTCTGTTTCAACATACCCATATCAATTTTTATGGCGATTAATATCTGGCCAAGCTCATCGTGAATCTCCCTGGCTAGCAAAACCCGCTCTTCCTCCCGGATGTTCTGAAGATGGGCCGCAAATTTCTTTAATTGTTCTTGCGATTCATTCAATGCATCCTGAGCCTCTTTTTGATCGGTTATATCCGTGTGTTGAATAATTACGTGGGTGGTATTTCCCGAGCTATCTAGAATCGGATAAGCCCAGTTACTAAACCACGCCTTTTTGTCTTTATCTACTTTAATTCCCTGAGAACCGGAATCAGATTTCACATCCACAAAAACTTCCCATTCAACAGTCTTTCCTTTAGTAAATACATTTTTTAATTTTGGCAGGATCTCTCTCGGTATGATCTCCGTATCGTTAAAGACATTATAGACTTTTCCTTCCAGGTCTATAGATTCAACTCCAAAAAGTTGACTCAATTTAGGGTTAATCCGCTCACACCAACCTTCGTTATCAAGAATCTGCGTGCTCAATGAAGATTGCATAAACATCTGCTCGAAGAATCGCTTCTGATCAATCAGCTCTTTCTCAATTCTTTTTCTATCTGTGATATCAATATTAAACCCAGCTATACCAATCAGTTTTGAGCTAATATGAATTGGGAAGATTATTTGCTGGTAAATGCGTTCTTCATTATCAAACAGGAACACACGTTCTTCATCAATTATTTCCCCTGCAAATGCTCGTTCGTTATTTTT
>Ga0318568_10000106_pt1 | contig 29859 bp, 28 predicted proteins | sample GRESIP088b5f21_FD_203690 | JGI IMG/M metagenome (GOLD analysis project Ga0318568, IMG submission 203690) | Tropical soil microbial communities from Luquillo Experimental Forest, Puerto Rico - GRE.SIPMG.088b5f21 | ecosystem: Environmental > Terrestrial > Soil > Tropical forest > Bulk soil...
AGGGCACGTTCATCAGCAGGCCCGACCAGGCCAGCATGGCGCAGCTGTACAGCCCGGCCAGGGCCCCAAGGCCCACGGCCACGGTGTACTGCACCCATGCCGGCGCGCGCGCCAGCAGGCGCATGGCCAGGCAGGTGAGCAGCAACCAGACCACCGTGCCGGGCAGCGCCCCGCCAGTCACCAGAGCCAGGCGGATCACCCAGTCCAGCAGGTCCCGGGCACCAAAGGCGACGACCACCCCGGCGCACACCTCCACGAACAGCACCGCGCGCAGCACCACGCCGATCCGGCAGGCGTCGAACACCGCGTGCCGGGACTCGGGCGGCGTATCGGCCGGCCGGGATTCGGGCGCGGCCCCAACCTCCTGGAAGGCCGATAATAGTTGGGTGTCTTTCATGAACCCGGATTTTGACCCCAAACCCCGAACCGCCGCCCATGTCCCAGAACCAACTCGATAAAAAGTCCCAAGCGTGGTCCGCGCTGTTTTCCGAACCCATGAGCGACCTGGTCAAGCGCTACACGTCCAGCGTGTTCTTTGACAAACGCCTGTGGCAGGCCGACATCGCCGGCAGCCTGGCGCACGCCGAGATGCTGGCTGCCCAGGGCATCATCGGTGCCGACGACCACGCCGCCATCCAACGCGGCATGGCGCAGATCACCAACGAGATCGAATCCGGCGGCTTCGAATGGAAGCTGGACCTGGAAGACGTGCACCTCAACATCGAGGCCCGACTGACCCAACTGGTGGGCGACGCCGGCAAACGCCTGCACACCGGCCGCAGCCGCAACGACCAGGTCGCCACCGACGTGCGCCTGTGGCTGCGCGGCGAGATCGACCTGATCGGCGAATTGTTGGTAGACCTGCAGAAGTCTCTGCTGGACGTAGCCGAGAAAAACGTGGACGTGATCCTGCCTGGCTTCACCCACCTGCAGGTGGCCCAGCCGGTGAGCTTTGGCCACCACATGCTGGCCTATGTGGAGATGTTCAGCCGTGATGCGGAACGCTTTGCCGAAGTACGCGCCCGCACCAACCGCCTACCGTTGGGCGACCTACCCGCTGGACCGCGAGCGCGTGGCCCGCACGCTGGGCATGGTCGATGCCGCCGGCAACGCGCAGGTCTGCCAGAACAGCCTGGATGCCGTCAGCGACCGCGACTTCGCCATCGAGTTCACCTCTGCCGCCACGCTGTGCATGGTGCACGTCAGCCGCATGAGCGAGGAGTTGATCCTGTGGATGAGCCAGAACTTTGGCTTCATCAAGATTGCCGACCGCTTCACCACCGGCAGCTCCATCATGCCGCAGAAGAAGAACCCCGACGTGCCCGAGCTGGCGCGCGGCAAGACCGGCCGCGTGGTCGGCCACCTGATGGGCCTGATCACGCTGATGAAGGGCCAGCCCCTGGCCTACAACAAGGACAACCAGGAAGACAAGGAACCGCTGTTCGACACCGTGGACACCTTGAAGGACACGCTGCGCATCTTCAGCGAAATGGTCGGCGGCCAATTGAACCCCGCCACCGGCCAGAAGGAAGGCGGCATCACCGTCAACCCGCAGCCGATGGAACAGGCCGCGCTCAAGGGCTACGCCACTGCCACCGACCTGGCCGACTACCTGGTCAAGAAGGGCCTGCCTTTCCGCGATGCGCACGAGATCGTCGCCCATGCGGTCAAGGCCGCCACCAGCCACGCCTGCGACCTGTCCGAACTGCCACTGACCGTGCTGCAAGGATTCCACAGTGCCATCGAGAAAGATGTGTACGAATGCCTGAGCCTGCGCGGCAGCCTGAACGCCCGCAAGACGCTGGGCGGCACGGCGCCGGTGCAAGTGAAAGCGCAACTGGCACGGCACCGCGCGCGGCTGGGATAAGCCCCCACACAGGCCCGACCACCGCCGGTCGGGCCGCGGTGCGATACTCGGCCCCGATGGCTTGAACCGTCACAAGGAGGAACCATGTCGCACCCGCGTTTTGCTCGCTTCCCGCTTTCCCCGCTTTCCCAACTCTCTTGCGCCGCCCTGTGCCTGCTGGCCGGTGTGGCAGGCGCGCAGACGCCACAACAGGTGGTCAAACCACCCAAGACCGTGCTGTGGATGGACGTATCCACCGGCGGCATGGCCGGCATGCCCGAGCTGGACATCCCCGGCATGGGCGGCCTGATGGGTGGACTCATGGGCGGCATGGGCCGCGGCAACCCGGATGCCCGTGCCACCAACAAGAGCTACTACGGCGCCGCGCGCACCTTCCACCTGAGCCCGCCACGCATCGTGGACGTGGCTCTGTGGAACAGCCTCAAGCCCGGCGTGGAAGCCGTGCAGCGCATCCCCTCTGGCATGCAGATGGGCGACGCCCTGCCCCTGCTGCCGGTGCAGGAGGAGCGTGTGGTGGAGACCAGCCCCGAGCGCGGCCCGCGCGAGATGGGTGACTACCAGCAGCCCAAGGGCCGGCTGCTGTTCTACTGGGGCTGCAGCGCCACCGTCAAACCCGGCCAGCCGCGCATCATCGACCTGAGCAAGCTGGGCACCGAATCGGCGCAGAGCTTTGCCAGCGCGTTTGCCGGGCGCTTTGCACCGGATCGCGGCGCCAAGGTGCGCCAGGGCTACGACGTGTTTCCTAACGAGCGCGACCAGCGCGGCCTACCCAAGGGCGCGTCCCTGGTGGGCGAACACCGCGTGACCGGCGACGGCGTGCCGGACTCCTTCCGCTTCACCCTGGGCGCCGCCCAGGATGTGATGCCGGCCATCGAACTGCAAAGCCGCGGCACCCTGAAGGACAGCGTGGCTCTGAGCTGGATTCCGGTCACCAATGCCAAGGGCTACTTCCTCAATGCCATGGGCGCCCAGGGCGACGACATGGTGTTCTGGTCCAGCAGCGAGACGCCGGACACCGGCTTTGGCCTGTTCGACTACCTGTCCAACGGCGACATCGCCAAGTGGACCAAGGAAAAGGTGCTGCTGGATTCCAGCGCCACCGACTGCGCCGTGCCCCAGGGCATCTTCCAGCCGGGCGAGAGTGGCGGTCGCCGGGGCCGTAGCGAAGGTGGCGCCATGCTGCGTATGGTGGCTTACGGCGGCGAGCACGGCTTTGTGCACCCGCCACGCCCGGCCGACCCCAAGGTGCCATGGGAGCAGGAATGGTCGGTGCGGCTGCGGGTCAAGTCCCAGACCATGGCCATGCTGGGTCAGGATATGGATGGTGCAGACGAAAGCCAGGGCCGGCGCGGCCGCGGCATGGCACGCCCACAACCCGCCAATGCCGCGCAGGACGGCAACGAGCCGCCCACTGAGAAGAGCGGAAACACACCGACCATGCCCAACCCCTTCAACGCCATCAAGGGCCTGTTCGGCCGCTGACGGCGTTCGACTGCGGGGCTATGCCCGTTTTAGCAGGCCGGGTCGCGCAGCTCCAGGCGAATGGCGTCAATGGCCGCCAGCAGTTCTGGCGTGAGCGTGGTGCCAAAGGCAGCGATGTCTTCATCCAACTGCGCCACGCTGGTCACACCGATGATGGTGCTGGCCACCTGCCACTTGGTGTAGCAAAAGGCCAGTGCCATCTGCGTGGGCGTGAGGCCATGGTCGCGCGCCAGGGCGTTGTAGCGCTTGGCGGCTGCCACCGACTCCTTGCGTCCCCAACGCTGCTTGCGCACCGACTCGTACTTGGCGATGCGGGCGTCTTTCGGCGCTGCGGGGCCATCGATGCCACTGGCGTCGTACTTGCCGGTCAGCAGGCCAAAGGCCAGCGGCGAATAGGCCAGCAGCGACACGCCCAGGCGGTGCATGGTCTCGTCCAGGCCGTTTTCCAGTGCGCGGCTGATCAGGCTGTAGACGTTCTGCACCGTGGCCACGCGCGGCAGGCCGTGTTGCTCGGCCAGGCGCACAAATTCGTGCACGCCATACGGCGTCTCATTGGACAGGCCTACGGCACGCACCTTGCCGGCCTTAACCAACTGGCCCAGGGCTTCCAACTGCTCATGGATGCTGGTCACCGGCTTGTCGTTGGCGGGGTTGTAATACATGCCGCCAAACATCGGCACGGAACGGGTCGGCCAGTGGATCTGGTAGAGGTCAATGACGTCGGTCTTCAGGCGCTGCAGGCTGCCGTCGCAGGCGGCGATGATGTCCGCACCGCTCAGGTCGCCCTTGCCGCCGCGAATCCACGGCATGCCGCGCGAGGGGCCGGCCACCTTGGTGGCAATCACCAGCTTCTCACGCACACCCGGCCGCGCGGCGAGCCAGTTGCCAATGATCTTCTCGGTAGCGTTGAAGGTCTCGGCACGCGGCGGCACGGCATACATCTCGGCCGTGTCCAGGAAGTTGATGCCGCGCTCCACGGCGCGGTCCATGATGGCAAACGCGGTAGGCTCATCCACCTGCTCACCGAAGGTCATGGTGCCCAGGCAGATGGGGGAGACGTGGAGGTCGCTGTGGCCGAGTGGAATGGATTTCATGAGTCAATGAAGAAAGGCTTGGATGGAAGCTAGGTGCCCGAGCCGCTTTGGCGGGGCCAATCGAAACCCAGTTTAGCCAGAGCGATGAAACTTCGCTGTCGCGGGGAAATATGCGATGCCGACAAGTTACACCATGGCAGGCAAACGGCCGATGGAGGACAATGAGGTAGCCCACCCCAAGCCATGAATATGCCCAGCCTAGCCGATCAAATTCGAGAAGCGTTGTCCATGTTCGCACGCACCGGCACGGAGCCGGCCCTGATTGGCGGCCTGGCGGTGGCCGCGCATCAGGTGGTACGCGCCACCAAGGATGTGGATTTTCTGGTGGAGGCGGAGGCGGCGGACAAGGTTCACGACGCGCTCTTGACCTTGGGCTACCAGTGCCTGTACCGCAGCACGGACGCCGCGAACTACGTGCGTGGCACGGAAGGACTGGACTTGCTTTTCGCACACCGCCCCCTGGCACGCCGTCTGCTGGCTGGCGCATCCGAACGAGACACGCCGTTAGGGCGCCTGCGTGTGATCAGCATCGAAGGTCTGATCGGCTTCAAACTGCAAGGCTTCGTCAACGATGCGACACGGACACGCGACCTGGACGACATCCGCGCGCTGCTGCAAATACACCGCACCACGCTCAACATGAACGAGCTGCGTGAATACTTCTCACTGTTCGACAAGCTGGAACTGTTGAATGAACTTCTCGCATAGCACCGGGGCCATACCCCACGCGGTTCCGAACACTAACCGTGCGGAAGTGGATTCGGGCGAGGTGCTGGCGCGCGAAGCGGGTTTGCCTTTCCAGCCGCCACCCAGCAGTGAATCCGGGATTGACCCCATTGCCGAATGGTTGAGTCTGATGGAAGTGGTGCAAATGCTGTGCCCCGCCTGGCCTGTGCGCGACAGGCCCATGCAAGGCAACAACTGGAAATTGTGACAGCGGATTGCGGTTGTAGGTACTAGCTGCGCGCCGTCACTCACAACTCGACTGTTTTCAGGAAGTTGATGCCGCGCTCCACGGCACGGTCCATGATGGCGCAGGCGGTGGACTCATCCACCTGTTCGCCAAATGTCATGGTTCCCAGGCAGCTGGGGGTGACGTGGAGGTCGCTGTGGCCGAGTTGGAGGGTTTTCATGGGGCAATGTGAAGGAGTTGGACGGAATCAATTGGCCTGCGCCGCAGGGTGCGCGGCTAGCTCGAAAGGCAGTTTAGCCAGAGCGGTGAAACTTCGCTGTCGCTGGGGTTTCGGCCGTCAGCCGCTCCTACGATTCAGATTGGCTACTGTGACGGGCGATCCATGTCACGCATACGGGACGTCAGAATTGGACGAATTCTGTTGAAAAACTCGCGCCGAGACTCGGCGCAAGATGGCGCCACTGATCGATTTTGCGGAGGCAGACTTCATCGTTGGCGACGATTCAGCCTTCTCCACCGCTTCACGCGGCCACCAATCTCGCTTTTTCGCTGCTTGGTGTCAACCACTTGGCCATTCTTCTCAAGTTTTGCGCTGTTGCGGCCAATATGAACTCGTCTTGCGCACCTACCAAGCCCCGCAGGCGCAACCGGTCGAGCTTGAGAATACGCTTGAGGTGAGCGAACAGCATTTCAACTTTCTTGCGCTGTTTGCCGGAATGCTTGTATGCATCCGTTTGAGCAATCTGGCGGGCCACGTCACGCGCACCCTCATGAATGCTGCGCGCGATCTTGCGATGCGGCGTGTTTGGGCAACACTGTGATTTGCGTGAACATGCGGCGCAGTCATGCTGGCTGGCCCGATACACGATGGTGTCTGCTTGTGTCACATGATTGCGTGGAGTTTTGAAGGGGCGCCAGTTGGACTTCAAGGGTCGACCTTCTGGGCATGTGTATTGATTGGCCTCTTCATTCCAATCGAATTCACTACTGGAGAGGGTTTCATCTTTGCGCTGCGTTTTGTCCCACACGCGTACATGGGGTGCAATGTGCTTTTCGTTGACCATCCAGTGAAGCATCGGTGCGGTGCCGTAGGCGGTGTCGCCAACCAAGCGATTGGGCTTGATGTCAAAGCGGTCTTCGACCCGTTGCACCATGGTCTTGGTGGACTCCACTTCTTGCGTGCGATGGGCCTGCGTGGCTTCAACATCCATGATGATGCCTGCGTCCAGGTCAATCAGATAGTTGGTCGAATACGCAAAGAATGCCGGACCACCGGGAGCCGCGGTATATCTTGCTTGCGGATCTGACAACGATATCGTTCTGGGGGTGGCTACGGCAACCGCATCTTCTCCAATCGGATTGGCGTCATCCAGTGCAGCGAGGTAGTCGCGCACAGCACGGCTTGGCGTATCCCCTCCTGGCCAGTCCTTGGGATCCTCGGGTGTCGTCACGTTGGCCCGATTGGCATCGGCCTTGATGACGCTGGCATCCACGGCAAACCCCTCACCACCGACCAAGCCTTCACTCATGCACCGACGCAACACGCTCTCGAAGACATGGCGAAACGTCTCGCTCTCGCGGAAGCGCCCGTGACGGTTTTTAGAGAAGGTGGAGTGGTTGGGGATCTTGTCTTCCAGGCCCAGCTGGCAAAACCATCGATATGCAAGGTTTAGATGAACCTCTTCGCACAGCCTGCGCTCAGAGCGAATGCCAAAGCAATATCCAATGACCAGCATCCGGATCATCAGCTCGGGGTCAACGGAGGGGCGCCCTGTATGGCTGTAAAACGGTGCCAGATGTTGGCGCAACGTACCGAGGTCGAGGAACCGATTTATGCCCCGCAGCAAATGATCACGCGGGATGTGGTCCTCCAGATTGAATGCATAGAAAAGCTGATCTTGGTTCGCCGTTTGACCCATCATGGCTTGCACCTCCGTCAATGCACAAGCACATGCAAGTCACAGGCCAACTCCCAAAAATTTGGGAGTTTTTCAACAGAATTGACGCATTGCTGTCGTTCACGTGGTACCGTCGTAAGTCGACAACGCAGCGATAGCCGACATTCGGTGACATCCCCTGTTTATGGGGTTGTCGGTATTTATGCCCCAGCTAAACTGGCGTCCAAACGATATTGGCCATGACACCCTCTACCTACTGCCACCCATCGCTTGCGGCACCTACTGTTCGTTAGGGGTGGTGGATGCGCCAAGGTGTTCGCTTCGGAATTACTTCAATGGTGCTAGGCGGCATCGCGATAGTCTTCATAATCGTCGCGCAATACGCCGAGAGCTCTCGCGGTATCTCCAGCGCATATTTGTTGAAATGGTTTGACGCTCGCGGCATGGTTCGTTCACCACAGCCTGGCAGCGTCGTTGAATTTGTGAATCCTGGCCTATTCGTCCTAACGGATAAAGGCGCCATTCAATGGCTGCTTGTATATTCCGTTTGGTTTTCCGTCTGGGCAATGCTTTTGGCGCTATGGGCAGAATTTAAACTTGAGGACACGCTTTACCTCGGTGCTGGTTTTACTCTCGGCGTATTGGCTCTCGAACTCTTTAGCCTTCCGCTTAGTTTTCTGGCTATCGGCATAGGTGCTATCGCTGTCTTCGCACTTCGTCGGGAACGCCATGCCTAACAGGCTGGTCATTGCGACCACGCACGTAGACGCTGCGCGTCAGTTGCATACGTGCTGGAATGCAGCGAAAGCGAGCATTGGCTGAAGACGTCAGTAGCCTGTCTTCTATCCATTGGTGGACATTGGGAGTAGACCTTGAACAACTCTAAGAACGAATACAAGAGAATCAAACGAGGAAAGCTTCCTGGGCAAATCGGTGACGATGCCATCCACCGCTTACTTGAAGGCAAAGACGTTGCGCTTTCCGTTACGGACATGCGGACGGCTGCGCGCGATGGCAAATTGATTCGCAAACCAATTGTCAAGAAAACCCGGGCTGTGCTGAAGGAACGCACACGGGATGCGGTCAAGAAGGAACTGCAGTGACAAGTCCGTTTTCGGATAGCCGACATTGCCCAATTTGGGGGAGTATGCGCATTGCTCTCTGGTCGATAGTCGCAATCCTTGCAAACACGCTTTGTCACGCCGCCGACCAGCAGATTGACATTGCAGGGCTCGCCGTACTCGAAGTCCAGGTTGGCCGCGCAATGACCCTGACAAACGTAGTCAAGCGGTTTGGGCCTGCCGATATCTGGCATACCGGAGATGCATCGGATTCCGAATACAAGGTCTGCTACCGAGTGAAAACGGATTCCGGGGAACAAGTGGTCGTTTTTGGCTCTTCGGGCGAGATGGCATCACTAAAGGGGCAAATCAATGCAATCCGTTTGCTGCCAGGTGGAAGTCTCTCCGAAGCCGCTTGCCCTGCAATAGCGAAACCTGTGAAGGTTCTGGCGTCGCGCAATGGACTGCGAATCGGCATTCGAGATTCTGAGGCATTGAGAATTCTCGGCCAGCAAGATGTCTTACCCAATGGAGTGCTTGAGTACAGTTTGTGCAAAGTCAAGCGCATGGTTTCAGGAACAGCGGAGTACAAGCGTTGGGTGGGTATGTCTGGCTGCTTTGAAGACCCAACTAAACCCTATTTCAACGATTGTGGTGCGGTTCAAATTCGATTTAATGATGGCAAGGCGATTGAGGTTAATCTTGCCGCAAACCAGAACGTGTGTTGAGGATGGCGTCTTGGCAGCGATAGCGGTCAATCCTTGTTGACTCTCAGTAAATAAAGTATGAAGAAATTGTCGAAGCCACTTGTTGAACCAGGCGTAGTTTTGCGCTATTTCACAGCAGCAGAGATATCAGAGCTCACTGATCAATGGCTTGAGGCATTTGGAAAAAATCGCAATGGCGTGAACTCCGAGGCCTTTCTTTGGCACATTTTCAGTTCTGGTCGCTACCCCAGCGAGGAAAAAGGCCACGCTCTCGCTCAGTATCAGCAGCAGCTTGCCACCGAATACATCGTCTTGTCGAATGACGGAAAGACCGCACTCACAACGGATTTACGCCCAAACAAGGCCGATCTTTTCGATTACTACGTGTTTCCTAGAAATTTGGCGTGGACCATGGCCTTTACGCATGAGGATGGTTGGCTCGGCCCTTACTTTGCGAAGCACTTGGACTACAAACGGTTGAACAATGACAATGTTTTCCAAATAAAAAAACGGCACGAAGCATCAATTGCGCAGGCAAAAGGATGGAGTTAGATTTGTGCTTTTGGCCTGACTCAGCCTGGAGCATGTGTCCGCTTTCAAGCACACTAGAAGTCCGCTAACAGCCTTCGTGAGTCATCCAGTGTATTGAGGTGAATGACGGCTTCGCCCCCAAACCACCCCTTGGCACACGGCCCAACATTGCCGGCCACGAACGACGCTATGTATTCGCCGCCGCCCGCAACTCCCCCAACACCTCCTGCGTGTGCTCCCCCAGCCGCGGCGCGGGGCGGCGCACGGACGTTGGCGTATCGCTCAAGCGCACCGGCGGGCGCAACTGCAGCAGGCGGCCTTCAAACGGGTGCTCCACATCCAACCAAGCGCCGGTGGCGGCCAGGTGGGGGTCGGTGAGCAGGTCGTCGAGGCGCATCATGGGCATGACCGGGATGTCGCGCGCGGCCAGTTCGCGCAGCCAGTGGGCGCTGGTGTTGTTGCGCAGGTGCTGTTGCACAAAACCGTACAGCGCGTCGATGTGGGCGATGCGCGCGCCCTGCGTGGTGAAGCGCGCATCCTGGGTGAAACGATCCGGTTCGCCGACCAGGGCCAGGAAGGCCTGCCAGTGGACATCGTTGTACATCAGGGCGCAGATGTGTCCATCTGCCGTGGCGTAGGGCTTGCGGTTGGGCGCCAGCATGCGGCTGTGGCCCATGGGGGCGATGGGTGGCTGCCAGGTGGCGCCGCCCAGGTGTTCGCCCAGCACGAATTGCAGCAGGCACTCGAACATGGGCACCTCCACGCGCTGGCCGCGCCCGGTGCGCACGCGCGCCAGCAGTGCGGCCATGACGGCGTGGACCATGTTCAGGCCGGTGACGCGGTCGGCAAAGGTGGCGGGCACGTAGCGTGGCTCGGGGCTGCCGCTTTGGGTCATCAGCCAGGGGATGCAGGCGGCACCCTGGATCAGGTCGTCGTACGCGGGCCAGTCGGAGTACGGGCCGCCCTCGCTGTAGCCGTAGGCGCCGCAGTAGACGATGCGCGGGTTCACCGCCTGCACGGCCTCCCACGACAGCCCCAGGCGCGCCATGCTGGCCGGGCGGATGTTGTAGGCCAGCACGTCGGCTGATGAGCACAGGCGCAACAGCGTGGCGCGGTCATCCGGCTTTTTGAGGTCCAGCACCACCGAGCGTTTGTTGCGGTTGGCGTTGATGAAGATGTGGCCCATGCCGGGGTGCTGCATGGGGCCGGCGTGGCGCATGATGTCGCCGCCGGGCGGCTCGATCTTGATGACGTCGGCGCCGTAGTCACCCAGGATCTGCGTGGCATACGGCCCCAGCACCACGCCGGTCATGTCGATGACACGGATGCCGGCGAGCGCGCCTTCCGGCTCTGGCGATGGATCAGCCATTTGCTATCACTTTAGTAGCTGCCTACGCAGTATCTACGAGGGCTAGCGACCTATTCTGGTGTGATGTTTGCCGCCTTGACCCACAGCGCCCACTTCTGGATTTCAGAGGCGATGGTCTTGGCCAGCTGGGCGGAATCCTGGTAATCCACGTCGATGCCTGCGGCGACGATCTTCTCGCGCACATCGGGCCGGGCCATGGCGGTGGCGAAGGCGGTGCCGACCTTGGCCTTCACGTCGGCCGGCAGGTTGGCCGGTGCCATCAGGCCGAACCAGGCGCCCACGGCGTAGTCCTTGACCGTGTCACCAATGGGCGGCACCTGGGGCGCCCTGCTGGCGCGCTTGGCCGTGGTCACGCCCAGGCCGCGTAGGCGCCCGCCATTCATCTGCGACGCGGCGTTGCCCACGTCGGCAAAGGCAAATTGCAACTGACCGCCCAGCAGATCGGTCAGCGCTGGCGGAATGCTCTTGTAGGGCACGCTCAGCACCTCCAGCCCGGCCATTTGCCCCAGCATGGCGGCCGACACCAGCGAGCCCGAGGAGCCATGCCCGTAGGCCAGCTTGCCGGGGTGCGACTTGGCGTAGGCGATGAATTCCTTCATGTCCTTGGCGGGGAAGTCGTTCTGAACCATGAGGATGAAGCCGGTCTCGCCGATCTTGCCGATGGGCGTGAAGTCCTTCACCGGGTCGTAGGACAGCTTCTTGTACAGGCTCACGTTGGCCGCCTGCGTGGTGCTGGTGGTCACCAGAAAGGTGTAGCCATCACCCGGCGCGGCCTTGACGGCCTCGGCACCCAGGATGCCGTTGGCGCCGGCCTTGTTGTCCACGGTGATGGCCTGGCCCAGGGCCTCGCCCATGGCCTGGGCCACGATGCGGCCCACGGCATCGGTGGCGCTGCCGGCCGAGAAAGGCACGACAAACTTCAACGGCTTGTTGGGATAGGCCTGGGCCCAGGCGGGCGCTGCACCGGCGGCCAGCAGGGCCAGCGCGGCGCCTGCGCACAAGACGCCTCGGCGGGCATGGGACAACGGGAAGCGAATGGTCATACGGTCTCCTTGCGGGGGGATGGGTTTGTTGGGGTGGCGGCGGCGCGTGCGCGCTCCTCCTCTTGCAGGCGCAGCACGCGGCGCTGCACCTTGCCGGTGGTGGTCATGGGCAGGGCGTCGAGGAATTCGATTTCCTTGGGGTATTCGTAGGGCGCCAGGCGGTCCTTCACGTGCTCTTGCAGTTCCACCGTGAGCTTGGCGTGCAAATCGGCGATAGCCCTCGCCTCGCCTGCACAGGCAGCTATGAAATCAGGAGCAATCACGACATAGGCCTTGACCAGGGCGCCGCGCTCGGCGTCGGGCTTGGGGACCACGGCGGCGTTGATCACGGCCGGGTGCTTGACCAGGCAGTTCTCGATCTCGCCGGGGCCGATGCGGTAGCCGGCGGCCTTGAACACGTCGTCACTGCGGCCCTGGTACCAGAGGTAGCCGTCGGCATCGCGCACGGCCTGGTCGCCGGTGCGGCACCAATCGCCGGTGTACTTGGCCTCGGTGGCGGCGTCGTTCTTCCAGTAGCCCAGGAAGAAGATGGGGTCGGGGTGGCCGTGCACGTCGAAGCGGTTCAACGCCACGTCGCCGGGCACGCCCATGGGGCACTCGTTGCCCTCGTCGTCGATCACACGGACCCGGTGGCCGGGGTAGCCCATGCCCATGCTGCCGGGCTTGGACGGGTAGAGCACGTTGCAGTTGCCGACGATGTAGTTGATCTCGGTCTGGCCGAACATCTCGTTGGGTTTCACGCCCAACTGCTGGGCGCAGTAGGCAAACACGGCGTCGCCCACTGCCTCACCCGCGCTCATGATGGCCTGCAGTTTCAACTTGAACTGCTGGCGCACGGTCTGCTGCGGCGTGCCGGGATAGGCCTTCATCATGGCCTTGAGTGCGGTGGGGAACAGGAAGGTGTGGGTCACGCCGTAGTGGCCCATCAACTCCAGCGCCGTTTGCGGGCTGAAGCGCCCATTAAAAGCCACGATGGGCCGGCCGAAGTACAGCGTGGGCAGCAGCGCATCCATCAGACCGCCGGTCCAGGCCCAGTCGGCGGGGCTCCAGAACACGGCGTTCGTGTCGCTGTTGTCGTCCTGGGGGTCGAAGCCAAACCAGTTCTGGCTGGCCACGAAACCGGGCAGGTTGCCGATGAGCGCGCGCTGGGCCAGCAGGGCGCCCTTGGGGTTGCCGGTGGTGCCGCTGGTGTAGATCAGGATGGCGGGGTCTTCGGCCAGGGTATCGACCATGGTGAACGTGGTGGGGAATTGGGCCAGGGTGTCGGCCCATTCGCAATCGGCCTGGCCGTCCACTGCGTCGGCCGCGCCAACGCCCACCACGGTGCGCAGCAGGTGGCAGTGCTTGCGCGCCAGGCGCAGGTCGTGCAGGGCCCCAGCATCGGCGATGGCGACCACGGCCTCGCTGTTGTGCAGGCGGTACTCCAGCGCGTCGGGGCCGAACAGCAGGGACAGCGGCATGGCCACCGCCCCCATCTGCAGCACGGCCATGTAGGCGACGGCGGTCTCGAAGCACTGCGGCATGACGATGGCCACGCGGTCGCCGCGCGCCACGCCCAGGGCCTGCAGCGCGTTGGAGAGGCGGTTGGCCTGCTCCTGCAGCTCACCATAGGTATAAAAAGTGTCTCCAGCCCTCGTGGAATATGCGTGGATAGCTATCTTTTTACTAGCACTTGGTTGACGTGCCCAGCGCGCGCAGCAGACCTGGGCGATGTTGAAGCGCTCCGGCACGGACCAAGTGAAGGCCTGGTGCAGGCGGGTGTAGGCGTCGGGCACACCACCCAGGACCACGGCACTTGCCTTGGCTGGGAATGGGGTTGTGTCGCTGTCTTGACGGGCTTGCATGGGGGGTCTCCGTATGATTGAACGAATGTACCAAGCACAACGCCTTTCCCGTAGCGAGTTTGTCCCTATACGCAACCTCACGTACCACGTTCAAGTCTGGGGTAAACCCGCACCCGACAAGATTCCACTGGTCATGGTGCATGGCTGGATGGACGTGGCCGCGAGCTACCAGTTCGTGGTCGATGCCTTTGCGCAAGACCACTACATCATCGCCCCCGACTGGCGCGGCTACGGCCAATCCACCTCCGGCGGGGTGGACAACTACTGGTTCCCCGACTACATGGCCGACCTGGACTTCCTGCTGGACCACTACGCACCGGACCAGGCCGTGAACCTGGTCGGCCACAGCCTGGGCGGCAATGTGGTGATGCTCTACGCCGGCGTGCGCCCCGAGCGCGTGCGCCGCCTGGTCAACCTGGAGGGCTTCGGCATGCCCGCCACCACGCCCGACATGGCGGCCAAGCGCTACGGCCAGTGGATGGATGAGCTGAAGAAACTGCACCGCGGCGAGCTGGACCTCAAGGCCTACGACACACCGTCCGGCGTGGCCCGGCGCCTGATGAAGACCAACCCCCGCCTGGGCCAGGACAAGGCCGAATGGTTGGCCCGCCACTGGGCGCGCGAGACCGTGCAGGGCCAGTGGGCCATCATGGGTCAGCCGGCGCACAAGGTCATCAGCGCCCACCTCTACCAGGTGGAAGAGGCTCTGGCGCTGTACCGGCGGCTAAACATGCCGGTGCTGGCGGTGGAGGCCTCGGACAACAGCTTGGAGACCTTCTGGGGCGGACGCTACAGCATGGCGCAGTACCACGAGCGCATCAGCAACGTACCCCACCTGGAGATCGCCCGCATCCCCGACGCCGGGCACATGATGCACCACGACCAGCCCGCGCTGCTGGCGGCGCTGATCGAGCGGTTCATCGCCTGAAACGCCCTTCCGCGCTAGACGAGGGGGCTTCGGTCCCTGCTCCCCCTTCTTTGAGCAAGGTCAACATGATTTAGGTCAATTTACCAATATGATGGGCGCATGAACCACAAGATCGCCATGCCCCTGCGCTCTGTGGCCCTCACCACCTGGCTGGCCCTGGCGGCCGCCGTGGCGGCGCAGGCGCAGACGACCGCGGCAACCACCAGTCGTTTGGAGCGGGTCCTGGAAGCCAAGACCCTGCGCGTGTGCATCTGGCCGGATTACTACGGCATCACCTACCGCAATCCCAAGACCCAGCAACTGATCGGTATCGACATCGACCTAGCGCAGGAACTGGCCAAGGACCTGGGGCCGCAGATAAAAGTACAGTTCGTCGACAGCTCGTTCGCCAAGCTGATCGATGATGTAACGCAGGACCATTGCGACATCGCCATGTTTGCCGTGGGCATTACGGCGGCGCGCGCAGAAAAACTACGCTTCACCCAACCGCACCTTCAGAGCGACATCTACGCCATCACCACCCAGTCCAACCGGCGCATCAAGGAATGGGCCGACATCGACAAGCCCGGCGTCGTGGTGGCCGTTGCCAAGGGCACCTACCACGAGCCAGTGATGCGCGAAAAGCTGAAGAACGCCACGCTCATCGCCCCGGCCACGCCATTCGCCCGCGAGCAGGAGGTGGAGTCCGGCCGCGCCGACGTATTCATGACCGACTACCCCTACAGCCAGCGCATGCTGGCCACCACCGACTGGGCCCGCCTCGTCACGCCGCCCAGCACCTACCACATGACCTCCTACGCCTACGCCATGCAGCAGGGCGACGACCGCTGGCATGCCCGCATGGAGCAGTTCATGGCCGACATCAAGCGCGACGGCCGGCTGCTGGCGGCGGCCAAACGCCACAAGCTCGAACCCATCGTCAACCGCGACTGAGATGCGTGCCCGGCTGCCTGCGCTGCCCAGTCGGAGCGGCCATCTGCCGTTCCTCACCTTCATGCTGCTGTTCGTCTTCAGCATCGCAGGGGGCACGGTGTACACGGTGGAGCGCCTGCGCCTGGAGGCCATCGGCTTCCACACCGAAGTCACGGCCATGCAGGCGCGCGCCTTCGAGGACCAGCTCACGCAGAGCCTGAATATCGTCGATCTCATGCTCGACAATTTGCTCTCCGCCGACCTGGTCAAGCAAAGCCCGGCTAGCGTAGGCGCGTATTTCGAGACGGAACTGCGGCGCATACCCTTGCTGCGCTCCCTGTCGCTCTTGGATGAACATGGCCGCATCGTGGCCAGTTCCAACGCACAGAACCTGGGACGCACACCCGCGCTGGACGACTTCCTGCCGCCCGACCCCGGCGACGGTCTGATCGGTTCGCTGCGCTTTGGCAGACCTTGGTCGGGACGTGACTTCGCCGACGCCTACCCGATCACCGACCAACGCGCCGCGCAGCCCAAAGCGCCCGACCTGATTCCCGTAACGCACACCCAGCGCATCGCCGGCCACACCTACACCGTGCTGGCCGCCCTCAACCCAGACTACTTCGTCAACCTGTTCGACAAGGCCCTCAAATCCAAGAAAGCGGCAGCCGAGGTCCTGCGCTACGACGGCATCATGATGCTGTCCACTGACGACGATCTACCTGGCGTCCGCCACGAAGATGAGGCTTTGCGCGAAGTCCTGAACGACAAGGAGTTCGGCAGCTACGAGGAAAGCGGCGACTACGCCGTGCCCACCCTCTCCGCGTTTCGCGTCTCGCGCCAGTTCCCTTTGGTGGTGATCACGCACCTGGATCGCGACCAGGCCATGCAAGCCTGGGCCGCCGAACGGCGCCACCTGCTGTGGCTGATCATTCCCACCCTGCTGGGTGTGGTGGTGTTAGCGACGCTGGTTTACCTGCGCCAGCTGCGCCTGGCCCAGGCCCACGCCCTGGCCCAGAGCCAGGAGCGCCTGCGCCTGGCGGCGGTGCTCAATGCCCTGCCGGCCAACCTGGTGATGCTGGACACCAGCGCCAGCGTGGTCATGGGCAATGCCGGCTGGTCGCAATTCCTGGCGGACGCCCGCGTCGATGTGCCCGACGACGGCGTAGGCCTCAACTTTCCCACCCTGTGCGCCCGCCTGAACCCACAGGACCCGGGTCTGGCACAGCGCTTTGCCTCCGGCATAGACGGCGTTCTGCGCCACGCCGTTGCCATCATGGACCTGGAGTACCGCATGCCCCTGCCGGATGGCGACCGGTGGTTTCGCATGGTGGCCCGCACCTTGCACGAGCCCGGCCTTACGGGCGCGGTTGTGATGCAGATGGACATCACCGAGCGCGTTACCGCCAAGCAGGCGCTGGAGGAATTCAACCGCGACTTTGAGAGCTTCCTGAACCAGACAACCGACTTCATCTACTTCAAGGACCAGGACAGCCGTTTCCGCTTCTGCAGCCAGACACTGGCAACCATTACGGGGCATGCGCATTGGCGCGACATGATCGGCAAACATGATCGTGAGGTCTTCCCAGCCGACGTGGCCGCCATCTACGAGGCCGAGGAACGTCCCCTCTTCCAGGAGGGGAAGTCCCTGCTCAACCGGGTGGACCCGTATTACGACGCCCAGGGCCAACCCGGCTTCGTGCAGACCAGCAAGTGGCCGCTGTTCAACGCCCAGGGCGATGTGGTGGGCATCTTCGGCATCAGCCGCGACGTGACCGAGCAGCGCCGCGTCGAAGCACGCCTGCAGCTGGCCGCCACGGTGTTCACCCATGCCCGCGAGGGCATCATGATCACGGACGCGCAGGGCACCATCGTCGACGTCAACGACACCTTTACCCGCATCACCGGCTACAGCCGCGAGGACGCCATCGGCAACAACCCGCGCATGCTCAAGTCCGGCCGCCATGGGCCCGATCACTACGCCACCATGTGGCACGGCCTGCGACGCGACGGCTATTGGTACGGTGAAATCTGGAACCGGCGCAAGAGCGGGGAGATCATCGCCGAGATGCAGACGGTGAGCGCGGTGCGCGATGCCCAGGGACAGGTCCAGCACTACGTGGCACTGTTCAGCGACATCACGGCCATGAAACAGCACGAACAACAGCTGGAACACATCGCCCACTACGACGTGCTCACCCAGTTGCCCAACCGCGTACTGCTGGCAGACCGCCTACAACAGGCCCTGATCCAGAGTCAGCGGCGCAAGCGCGCGTTGGCGGTGGTGTTCCTGGATTTGGACGGCTTCAAGGCGATCAACGACAACCATGGACACGACGCCGGAGATGCCTTGCTGATCGCCGTGGCGCAACGCCTCAAATCCGCGCTGCGAGAGGGTGACACGTTGGCCCGCATTGGTGGCGACGAATTCGTGGCGGTGTTGGTCGATCTGGAACATTCGCGCGACTGCGAGCCGGTGTTGCAGCGCATGCTGCAGGCGGCCTCTGATCCCTTGGTGGTCGGCGGCGCCGTGCTGCATGTCTCGGCCAGCATGGGCGCAACGTTGTATCCCCAGGACCCCTCCGACGCCGACCTGTTGATGCGCCACGCCGACCAGGCCATGTACACCGCCAAGCACTCGGGCAAGAACCGCTACCACCTGTTCGACGTGGCGCAGGACGCCGCCATCCAGATTCAGCGCGAGAGCGTGGAGCGCATCCGCCTGGCCTTGGCCCAAGGGGAACTGGTGCTGTACTACCAGCCCAAGGTCAACATGCAGAGCTTCGAGGTAGTCGGTGCCGAGGCCCTGATCCGATGGCAGCACCCCGAGCACGGACTACTCGCGCCGGCCGAATTCCTGCCGCTGATAGACAACACCGAACTCTCCATCACCGTGGGGGAATGGGTGATTGACACCGCCCTGACGCAACTAGCGGCCTGGCAACAGGTCGGGCTGGCATTTCCGGTCAGCGTCAATCTGGGCGCCCACCAGTTGCAGCAGGTGGGCTTTGTCGCTCGCCTGCAGGCGCTGTTGGCGGCCCACCCGGACGTGCCGGCGCGCCGGCTGGAGCTGGAGCTGCTGGAGTCCAGCGCACTGGAAGACATCCACCAGGTTTCGGACGTGATGCACGCCTGCCGCGCCCTGGGCGTGCGCTTTGCGCTGGACGATTTCGGCACGGGCTACTCGTCCCTCACCTACCTCAAGCGCCTGCCCGCCGACGTGCTCAAGATCGACCAGAGCTTTGTGCTGGACATGCTCAGCGACCCGGACGACCGCGCCATCGTCGAGGGCGTGATTGGCCTGGCGTCGGCCTTCCACCGCGAGGTGATCGCCGAAGGCGTGGAAACCGCGGCCCACGGCGCGCTGCTGCAAACCCTCGGATGCCAGTTGGCCCAGGGGTTTGGCATTGCCCACCCCATGCCGGCCGACGCCTTCGAGCCCTGGACCGCACAATGGGCTGCCAAGCCAGCATGGACCGCCTGAGCACACAAGGCCAGGTCGGCACGCCACGGCGCCCGGCATGAGAAAATAGCGGGTTATTCCAGAATTCACCGCTTAGGACCCGCACCATGGACATCGAACGCATCAACCTCATTGGCACCACCCTGGCGGACCTGAGCGCCCGGACCCAAGAGTTACGGGGGTATCTTTGACTACGATGCCAAAGCCGAGCGCCTGCGCACCGTCAACGCATCGCTAGAAGACCCCACGGTCTGGAACGATCCCAAGAAGGCCCAGGAACTGGGCAAGGAAAAGAAGCTGCTCGACGGCGTGGTGCTCACGCTCAATACGCTGGAGCGTGAGCTGGCCGACAACACCGAGCTCTACGAGATGAGCAAAGAGGATGGCGACGAGGCCGGCCTGATGACGATCGAGGGCGAGACCGAGAAGCTGGCCACCATCATCAAGGACCTGGAATTCCGCCGGATGTTCAACAACCCGGCCGACCCCCTGCCCTGCTTACTGGACATCCAGGCCGGCGCTGGCGGCACGGAGGCCTGCGACTGGGCCAGCATGCTGCTGCGCCAGTACCTGAAGTACGCCGAGCGCAAGGGCTTCAAGACCACGGTGGAAGACGAGACCGCCGGCGACACGGCCGGCATCAAGAGCGCCACCATCAAGATCGAGGGCGAATACGCCTTCGGCCTGCTGCGCACCGAGACCGGTGTGCACCGCCTGGTGCGCAAGAGCCCGTTCGACTCGTCGGGTGGCCGCCACACCAGCTTTGCCAGCATCTTTGTCTACCCCGAAATCGATGACTCCATCGAGATCGACATCAACCCCGCCGATGTGCGCACCGACACCTTCCGCGCCAGCGGCGCCGGCGGCCAGCACATCAACAAGACCGACTCGGCGGTGCGCCTGACCCACATCCCCACCGGTATCGTCGTGCAATGCCAGGACGGACGCAGCCAGCACAGCAACCGCGACGTGGCCTGGAAGCGCCTGCGCTCGCGCCTGTACGACTTTGAGCTGCGCAAGCGCCAGGCCGAGCAGCAGAAACTGGAAGACTCCAAGACCGACGTCGGCTGGGGCCACCAGATCCGGTCCTACGTGCTGGACAACAGCCGCATCAAGGACCTGCGCACCAATGTCGAAGTCTCGGCCACACAGAAGGTGCTGGACGGTGACCTGGACGTGTTCATCGAAGCCTCGCTCAAGCAGGGCGTCTGAGCCCCAATACCCACCCAACCCGCACGGCCCATACCCCGCCAATTACCACCGGAGAGACCCATGCTGCGTGATGCACAACCCACCATCGTCCACCGCGCCGACTATGCGCCCCCCGCCTTTCACATCGCTACGGTCGAACTGACCTTCGACCTGGACCCGGCCAAGACCCGCGTTCTCAACAAGATGACGCTGCGCCGCAACCCCGACGTAGCAGCTCAGCCCCTCAAGCTCGATGGCGAGGAACTGAACCTGGCGCGCGTGCTGGTCAATGGCCAGGGCACCTCGTTCAAGATGGAGGGCGAGCGCCTGGTGCTGGAAAACCTGCCCGAGGGCCCCGAGCCCTTCTCGCTGGAGATCTTCACCACCTGCGCCCCGGTCAAGAACACCAAGCTCTCCGGCCTGTACGTGAGCCAGGACTCCTTCTTCACCCAGTGCGAGGCCGAGGGCTTTCGCCGCATCACCTACTTCCTGGACCGCCCGGACGTGATGGCCAGCTACACCGTGACACTACGCGCCGACAAGGCCAAGTACCCGGTGCTGCTTTCCAACGGCAACCTGGTGGAGCAGGGCATGCTGGAAGACGGCCGCCACTTCGCCAAGTGGGTCGACCCCCACAAGAAGCCCAGCTACCTGTTCGCCCTGGTGGCGGGCCAGTTGGTGGCGCGCGAGCAGCGCATCACCAGCCGCGCCGGCAAGGAGCACCTGCTGCAGGTGTTCGTGCGCCCCGGTGACCTGGACAAGACCGAGCACGCCATGAATTCGCTGATGGCCTCGGTGGCCTGGGACGAGGCCCGCTTTGGCCTGCCGCTGGATTTGGAGCGATTCATGATCGTCGCCACCAGCGACTTCAACATGGGCGCCATGGAGAACAAGGGCCTGAACATCTTCAACACCAAGTACGTGTTGGCCAGTCAGGCCACCGCCACCGATGCCGACTACGCCAACATTGAAAGCGTTGTCGGGCATGAATACTTCCATAACTGGACCGGCAACCGCGTCACCTGCCGCGATTGGTTTCAGCTGAGTCTGAAGGAAGGCTTGACCGTGTTCCGCGACCAGGAATTCAGCCAGGACCTGTGCGCCAGCGCATCGGCGCGCGCGGTCAAGCGCATTGAAGACGTGCGCGTGCTGCGTACCGCCCAGTTCCCCGAGGATGCCGGCCCCATGGCCCATCCCGTGCGCCCGGACAGCTACATCGAGATCAACAACTTCTACACCGTCACCGTCTACGAGAAGGGTGCCGAAGTGGTGCGCATGATGCAGACCCTGGTCGGCCGCGAGGGCTTTACCAAGGGTCTCACGCTGTACTTCCAACGCTTCGACGGGCAGGCCGTGACCTGCGACGACTTCGCCCAGGCCATGGCCGACGCCAACCCCGGCTCCAGCCTGGCCCACCTGCTGCCGCAGTTCAAGCTCTGGTACAGCCAGGCCGGCACGCCGCACCTGCGTGCCAGCGGCCATTTTGATGCCACCGCCCGGACCTACACCTTGTCGTTCCAACAGCACTGCCCGCCCACCACCGGCCAGAGCCATAAGCAGCCATTTGTCATTCCGGTGCTACTGGGCCTGGTTGGCGCCAACAGCGGTACCGCCCTGCCCTTGTCCGTGCAGGGCAGCGCCGACGCCTCAGCCGCCAACCACCTGTTTGTGATGACCGGCGAGACCGCCAGCATCACCTTCACCGATGTGCCGGAGGAGCCCGTTCCCTCCATCCTGCGCGGCTTCTCGGCGCCGGTGGTGCTGAACTGCGACTACAGCGACGCCCAGTTGCTGACTCTGCTCGCGCACGACCCCGACCCGTTCAACCGCTGGGAAGCCGGCCAGCGCCTGGCGCTGCGCAGCGCTATTAATTCGATAGCTGCTCACGCAGATTCCACGAGGGCCACCCCCCTGAATGACACATACGTCCAGGCCATGCGCAGCGTCCTGCACCACCCCCAACTGGACGCCGCCTTCAAGGAACTGGTGCTGACCCTGCCCAGCGAGACCTACATCGCCGAGCAACTGGACGTGGTGGACCCGCAGCGCGTCCACGCCGTGCGCGAGGCCATGCGCTTGCAATTGGCCCAGGCCCTGCACGCCGACTGGCAGTGGGCCTTTGATAACCACCGGGACAACGGCGGCTACCGCCCCGACGCCACATCCGCCGGCCGGCGCGCACTGGCCGGCATGGCCCTGACCCACCTGTGCCTGGCCGCCACCGAGAGCGGCGATACGGTCTGGCCCGGCAAGGCCCTGCAGCGCTTCAAAGATGCCGGCAACATGACCGACCGTGCCAACGCCCTGCAAGCCCTGGTCAGCAGCGGCCATGCCCTAGCCGCACCCGCCCTGGCGCGCTTCCACACCCTGTTCCAGCACGAGGACTTGGTGCTGGACAAGTGGTTCGCGCTGCAGGCGGGCGCCCCCGACCGTGGCGGCCAGATCCTGCCCGCCGTGCGCCAGTTGATGACGCTCCCGGACTTCAACATCCGCAACCCGAATCGCGCCCGCAGCCTGATCTTCAGCTACTGCAACGCCAACCCCGGCGGTTTCCACCGCGCGGACGCCGCTGGTTATGTGTACTGGAGCGAACGCGTGGTCGAACTGGACGGCATCAACCCCCAGGTCGCCGCCCGCCTGGCGCGCGCGCTGGACCGCTGGAAGCGCCTGGCCGAACCCTACCGCAGTGCCGCCTGCGAGGCCCTCAAGCGCGTGGCCGCCAAGCCCGACCTCTCCAACGACGTGCGCGAGGTCGTGGACCGCGCGCTGGCTGATTGATTCAAGACAAAGGAAACCCATGGCTCCCAAAATCTCCCTGACCCGCTATCTGGTTGAAGAACAGCGGGTGGACGGCTCCATCCCCGCGCAACTGCGCCTGCTGATCGAAGTGGTGGCCCGTGCCTGCAAAAGCATATCCCAGGCCGTGAACAAGGGCGCCCTGGGCGGTGTCCTCGGCGCCACCGAGAGCGAGAACGTGCAGGGCGAGGTGCAGAAGAAGCTCGACATCATCGCCAACGAGGTGCTGATCGAAGCCAACGAATGGGGCGGCCACCTGGCGGCCATGGCCTCGGAGGAAATGGAAGGCATCTACCTGGTGCCCAACCGCTATCCGCAGGGTGAGTACCTGCTGCTGTTCGATCCCCTGGACGGCTCCAGCAACATCGACGTCAACGTCAGCATCGGCACCATCTTCAGCGTGCTCAAGAAGCCTGAGGGCACGGGCGTGTCGGAACAGGACTTCCTGCAGACCGGCGCCAAGCAGGTGGCGGCCGGCTACTGCGTGTACGGCCCGCAGACCACCCTGGTGCTGACCGTTGGCGACGGCGTGGCCATGTTCACACTGGACCGCGAGCAGGGCTCCTTCGTGCTCACGCAAGAAGGCGTCAAGATTCCCGAGGACACCAAGGAATTCGCCATCAACATGAGCAATATGCGCCACTGGGACGCCCCCATCAAGCGCTATGTGGACGAATGCCTGGCCGGCAAGGAAGGCCCGCGCGGCAAGGACTTCAACATGCGCTGGATCGCCAGCATGGTGGCCGACGTACACCGCATCCTGACCCGCGGCGGCGTCTTCATGTACCCCTGGGACAAGCGCGAACCCGAGAAGCCGGGCAAGCTGCGCCTGATGTACGAAGCCAACCCCATGGGCTGGATCGTCGAGCAGGCCGGCGGCGCCGCCACCAACTGCCGCCAGCGCATCCTGGACATCCAGCCCACCAAACTGCACGAGCGCGTGAGCGTGGTGCTGGGCTCCAAGAACGAGGTGGAACGCATCACGCGCTACCACACGGAAGCTTGACCGCTTCGCCCACGCTATAATGTAGGGCTTAGTGCCGGTGTAGCTCAGTCGGTAGAGCAGCTCATTCGTAATGAGAAGGTCGGGTGTTCGATTCATCTCTCCGGCACCACTCTTGAAAACCCGTTGATCGCAAGGTCAGCGGGTTTTTTCATGCCTGCGCCAACTCCGTACTCGCAAAAACAGGGGATGGCATAGCACGCCCGCGCACCCGACACTGTGAACACTGCCCAATCGGGGCAGCCAATCAAGGGACTCACCATGCGCTTCATCAAACTGGCATCGCTCATCCTGGCCTTGTGTTTCGCGGCAGCGGCACACGCACAAGACTACGACAAACAACCCATCCCCCATGGCCAAACCGAAAAGGCCATGCCGGAGGCTTTTACCAACAGCGTTACTTTTCTGCAGGTTTGTTACTTTGGCGGGGTGCTGAATTGCCAGTCCGCATCATCGCTGGGGGTGCGCTACACCAGTGGCACCGCCAATTCCGTGTTGGCCTCGCAATACGGGTGCACTTACAAGGGGTCAACGCCATCGCGGCAAGCCTCGCCAGGCTATGACTTGTATCTCTGCTCGGGCAGCAGCCCGCTGGCCGGCTATACGATTTTCGTCCTCGTGGAGGGCGACTACTCCACCAGCTTCGCTGGCACCATATCCGCCATCTACCAGCCGTAACGCCGGCCGCGGCGTGGCCCCTGGGCGGCGCCGTGATTTCCTCCCATTGGTAAATCCGCCAAGCACTGCGTATATTTGCCTCAGAATGCTAGCCTTTGGCATTAGGGCGCAGTTGTGGTTGAAGACAGTCAGTATTTCAAAACAGTCAATGCGAGCTTTCCCAAGATCGGGGACAAGATCAAACTCTTCTGGGGGCATCCGGAGTTTGTCGTGTTGATGCACGAGTTACTGACTGACTCCGGTGACCGCGTGCGAATGGGTTTCCCCGCACCGGTTCTGTTTGCCTTGCACGAACTGGCAACCGATCACGATCACATCTACCCCCACCTAGCCCGCAAGGACGCCAGCATTTGGCACGACCGCCGTGTGTAGACCGCGCCGCAGTACGGGGTCAAATGGCGTGCAGCCACGCGTCCTCCGGTAATCCGCGCAGAAAACGTCCTACGTCGTCCAACGCGCCATGCGCCGCAGCCCATTCCAGGTGTTCGACCACGCGCAGGGTCTTGAGTGGGGCGGGGGTGTTGTCCCAGGCTTCCAAGATCAAGGGCAGCGGCGGCTCCCAGCCCAGCGCGGTGCGCTTGCGGTTGGGCAGCATTTCAAACAGCCGGTTCCAATGCGGAGGCAGGGGGCAGACGCGATGGTTCTCCCGGCAGTAGGCAATCAGGCTGTGCAGCGTTTCAGACATGGGCAATGCTCCCAGACGTGGTGATGCACACTATATCGGTTGCGGCGCCCTCAGATTTACAGCATTCCCATCACCCGCGGCATCCACAGCGACAGCTCGGGCCAGTAGGTGACGATCACCAGGAACACCAGCAGGGTGAGCAGCCAGGGCATGACCGCCTTGGTCATTTCCGTGATGCCCAGCTTGGAGATGCCCGAAGCCACGTACAGATTCAGGCCCACCGGCGGATGGCACAGGCCCACCTCCATGTTCACGTCGATCAGGATGCCCAGGTGCACGGGATGGATGCCCAGTGCCATGGCCGCCGGGTAGACGATGGGCGCGGTGATCAGAATGATGGATGACGGCTCCATGAAGTTCCCGGCCATCAGCAGCAGCAGATTGACCGCCAGCAGGAAGCCCACCATGCCCAAGTGCTTGCCCATGATCCAGTCGGACAGCGCCTGCGGAATGTTCTCGTTGGTCATGATGAAGGAGAACAGCGCGGCATTGGTGATGATGTAGAGCAGCATCGCCGACATGTTGGCCGAATTCAGCAGCACCTTGGGCACATCCTTGAACCCCATTTCGCGGTACACGAAAACGGACACGATGAAGGCATAGACCGCGCTCACGGCTGCGGCCTCGGTGGCGGTGAAGATGCCGGAATAGATGCCGCCGATGATGATCACCACCAGCATCAGGCCCCAGACGCTGTCGCGGAACGTGTTCCACCGCATGGCCCAACCCATACGCGCCTGCCGCGGATAGTTGTTCTTGCGCGCGATGTACCAGGTCACGCCGCACAGCACGAAAGTCAACAGCATACCCGGCAGCACACCGGCCACGAACAGTGCGCCGATGGACGTGCCGGTGGACACGGCAAAGATCACCTTCGGGATGGAGGGCAGCATCAGAATACCCAGTGACCCCGCCACCGTGATCACGCCGGCGCCGAACTGCACCGGATAGCCTGCACGCACCATGGCCGGCAGCAGGATGGAACCAATGGCCACCACCGTGGCCACGCTGGAACCACACACCAGAGCGAACATGGCGCAGGCCACGATGCCGGCCAAGGCCAAGCCGCCATGGAAGTGGCCTACCAACGACGACGCAAAGTCGATCATCCGTCTGGCAACACCCCCATGGGTAAGGAAATTGCCGGCCAGGATGAAGAACGGGATCGACATGATCTCGAACTTCTCGATGCCGGTGAACAGCTTCAGCGCCACCGACTCCAGCGGCACCTGGGTCATGGTGAAGAGGAAGGTCAGTACCGTCAGCCCCAGGGAAATCGAGATCGGCATGCCCGTCAACATCAGGGCGATGAGCAGGCCGAAGATGATGGCTGCGTTCATTTGCCTCCCTCCTGCTCGCCCGGTTCGATACCTTCGACGTGGCTGTGGTCATGCTGGGGAAGTTCTCCCGTCTTGAGGAAACCAACCGCGACTTGCAGAAAACGGAAACACATCAATGCAGAGCCCAGGGGGATAGCGCTGTAGACCATCCAAGTGGGCCATTCCAGGTCCGGGGTGGTCGGCCCCTCGGGGATAGCGCCGGCGTCCATGCCAAAGGCGGACAGGAAAGCATGGTGCGCTCCGTTGTCCCAGATGAAGCTGCCGCCCAGCACCGCGACGATACCGGTGAACAGCGCGCCGGCGGACAGGCCGAACACCACGAAGCGGCCACGCAGCTTGGGGTCGAGCTTGTTGATGACCACATCAACGCCCACGTGGATGCCGGTGCGCACGCCATAGGCCGCGCCGAACTTGGCCATCCACACGAACATGATGATGCACAGCTCTTGTGCCCAGCTGAAGTTGAGCGTCAGCAGCCAGTCCTGGACAGTCGGAATTTTCACCGTGACCGCGTAGCGATGGATGACCGCGGCAAAGATAACCAGGGTCGCCCCGGCCATGAGGAAGGCGATCAACCACTCCTCCAAGCGATCAAGAATTTTCATGATTTGGCTCCAATGGGTTGAAAAAAAGCCCGGTTGTTGTGCCGGGCTTTACCAGGGCTTAGAGCTTGGCGGGATTGAATCCGGTTTCCTTGTAGATGCTCTGGATCAAATCCTTGCCAATACGGGATTCCATCTCCGTGTGGACCTTGATGGTGGCCTTCTTGAAGGCCGAGCGCTCGGCGGCGGTGGGCACATAGACCTGGGTCCTGCCCGACTTCTTGACCGCTTCCAACGCCTGGTCGTTTTCCTGCTTGGCGATCTGGTTGGCGTAGCGGGTGGCCTGCTCCATGGCGCTTTCCAGCTGCGTGCGTATGTCGGCCGGCAGACCATCCCAGAACTTCTTGTTGGTGATGACCGCGTAGCCCAGGTAGCCGTGCTCGGTCAGGGTCAGGTGCTTCTGCACCTCGTGCATCTTCTGGGTGTAGAGGTTGGAGATGGGATTCTCCGTGCCATCCACCACACCGGTCTGCAGGGCCTGGTAGACCTCGGAGAAGGCCAGCACCTGCGGCAGGCTGCCCAGGGCACGCATCTGGGATTCCAGCACCTTGGAGGACTGGATGCGCATCTTCATGCCCTTGAGGTCTTCCGGCGTGCGAATCGGCTTGTTGGCGGAGAAGGACTTGAAGCCATTGTCCCAGTAGGCCAGGCCCTTGACGCCCTTGGGTTCAAGCTTATTCAGCAGCATGCGGCCCACGGGGCCCTGGGTGACCTTGTGCAGGTCATCGTAGTTGTCGAAGATGTAGGGCAGATCGAACACCTCGAATTCCTTCACGCCCAGCGGACCGAACTTGGCCAGGGAGGGGGCCAGCATCTGCACGGCGCCGATCTGCAGCGCCTCCATCTCTTCCTTGTCCTTGTACAAGGTGCTGTTGGCGTAGACCTCCACCTTGACACGGCCCTTGGTCAGTTCCTCGGCCTTCTTCTTGAAGTACTCGGCCGCATGGCCCTTGGGCGTATCGGCGGCCACCACGTGGCTGAACTTGATGACGATGGGCTGCTGCGCCACGGCCAGAAGCGAAAACGATCCCAACGCCAGGCCCAGAACGATGCTGCGAAGTTTCATGGTGTGTCTTCCTTTGCTATTGTTTGCGTGAACGTGAAGCGTAATTCACGCTCGCTGAATCTCAAGTGTGGACATCCACTAAGGGTTAACCCGAGACCTTCGCACAGGCACGTAACATTGGCCTTTTTCACCGTGTTTCACACTACCAATTCGCCGTGTTTTTCCTAAGCAAATTGTTCATTCTGCTGACCCAACCGCTGGCCTGGGTGGCCGCCCTGTTGCTGGCCAGCCTGTTGGCGGCGCGCCGACCGGCGCGTGCCCGCACGTTGGTGACCCTGGCGCTGGGCCTGTTGCTGCTGATTGGTTGGCTGCCGCTGCCGGATCTGCTGATTCGCAACCTGGAGAGCCACTATGCGGAGTTGCCGCCAGACGCCAATCTGCACGGCTACGCCGGCATGGTGGTGCTGGGTGGCTCCACTGAGGCCGGCTATATCGCCCTAGGCCATACCCAGCCCCTGCTCAACAGTGCGGCCGAGCGCGTGACGGCACCGTTGGCCCTGCTGCGCGCCAACCCGCAATTGCGCCTGCTCTACACCGGAGGCGATGGCAGGTTGCAGAGCAGCGGCCCCAGCGAGGCCCAGCAAGCGCGGCAGTTTTTCGAGTCGGTTGGCATTTCGGGGCCGTCAGTCCAATACGAATCCGCATCGCGCACCACGCACGACAACGCGGTACTGAGTGCCCAATTGCCCGGTGTCGATATTCGTCAGCGCTGGCTGCTGGTCACCTCCGCCTGGCACATGCCGCGCGCCATGGCCACGTTTGCCCAGGCGGGTTGGAATGTCACTCCCTATCCCGTGGACTTCCGCACCGGCCCCGCTACGCCCTGGACCACCTACTCACTGCAGGACGGTGTGCGCAACTGGCAACTGGCCCTGCACGAACTGCTGGGCATTGCCGCCTACCGCCTCACCGGACGCATCTGATCAACCAGTCAGGCTGTGGGCCAGCACCTTGTCGATGCGCTTGCCCTCGATCTCTGTGACCTCGAAGCGCCATTGCGCGCAGTCAATGCGCGCGCCCACGACGGGCAACTCGCCCGTGACAGCCATCAATAACCCGGCCAGCGTGTTATAGCGGCCGCGGTCCTCCTGGGGCAGCGCGTCAATGTCGAGCCGGGCCTTGAGTTCGCCCACCGGCATCAGGCCGTCCAGCGTCCAGGAGCCGTCGGCATGTTGTTGGGCCCATGCCTCGGTCTGGGCGTCGGGTTTGAGTTCGCCGGTAATGGCTTCCAGCAGGTCCAGCGGCGTGATCATGCCCTGCACCACGCCGTATTCGTCCACCACGAACACCATGCGTGCCGACGTCGTGCGGAACTGCTCGATCAACTCCATGCCGCTGAGTGTTTCCGGCACAAACGGTGCCGGCTCGGCAATGGCTTCGATGCTG